>Ga0326727_10001165_pt1 | contig 100810 bp, 91 predicted proteins | sample MB2enrmetagenome_FD_207643 | JGI IMG/M metagenome (GOLD analysis project Ga0326727, IMG submission 207643) | Lab enriched peat soil microbial communities from McLean, Ithaca, NY, United States - MB29MY | ecosystem: Environmental > Terrestrial > Soil > Wetlands > Peat | place: USA: New York... | reverse complement strand
ACTTTTTCCGCAGCCTGTGCCCTTCGCTGGGCTCAGGGTAAAAAGCCGTGCCCTCCCGGGAAGCATTTATGAGATGACATCTTGCAGAAGACGCAAAGGGTAGGCCACCCGAAGTTGCCTTAGCGCATTAAGGCTGCACCACTCGCGGGAGAGGGACCGTTGATGATGGACGCGGTGCGATGGAAGAGTAGCGGGGAGAGAAAGAGTGAAGACGCAGAGCCCACCCTTTGCAAAAGGCGCATAGGGTAGGCCACCCGAAGTTGCCTTAGCGCACAAGGTTGCGCCACGCGACGGTGATGCGCATCACAGAAAACATTCTGCTATTATGGCGGAATCTGGGCTTTCCTCCTTGTGGTCGCGCGGCAGGGGTGGCCACGCAAGAGCGGAAGCGACCATCATTTGAGAGTAAGTCAAGCACCTGAGGTGGCGTCTATGGAGACGCCCGGCGCAGTTGGAGTGCGGTCCCAAACTGGTTTGAGAGATTCTTGTTGGGACGGCTTCCGGGAATTTGTGGCGCCGGGCGCTGGAGTCTGCTGGTCGATTTGGTGGAACGGCACTCGATGAAAGTGGGGAAACTATGAAATATTTTCCGTTTTGCGCGCTCGCGCTATTCCTTGGCCTGCCCGCGGTGGCGCAGCAGACGGACATAAACCGTTACACCCTCTACACCGGATTCGATTCGATGATCAGCCCCGCTCGCAGCCTCACGGAATACGGTTTCGACCTCGATTTCGGAGTGACCGTGAAGCCCTGGGTGGCCCTGGGCGCGGATTTTGGCGCCCTCGGCAACAGCATCATCCACGGCGCGGGAACAATCAACGGGAGCGAAACGATTTACGCGCCTGCGCTGGCCGCTGCCAATCAGGCAGATCCGACACAGGTGCCTCCTCCAAGCGCCGTGAACGTGCCCTTCAATTCGACCACCTATACGTTTGCGGCGGGCCCGCAATTTTATTTGCGCAAGTGGCGGAAGGTTACCCTGTTTGCCCGCCCCGGCTTCGGGGGGATTCACGAATCCGCCGATCTTACGTTTCCGGCGGGGTTGCCTGATCTATTGGTCGGTGTACTCCATGTTCCTGTCCCGAGCGCTCATCAGACGGACACGACCTGGTTCGTTGGGGTGGGTGGCGGCTGCGACTTCAACTTGTCCCGGCGAGTGGGGCTGCGAGTCTCAGTGGACTGGATCAATACTCATCTGTTCTCCAATTTGCTGACGGACCGGCAAAACTATGCAAGGTTCACCATTGGCCCGACGTTTCGCTGGGGACATTTGTAGCAGGCGCGTGGCCCGCGTTTTGGGAGGGCGGGTCTTGGGTTTCTGATGCCCAGAGGAAGAGTGAAGACAGAGAGCCCACCCTTTGCATAAGGCGCAAAGGGCAGGCCACCCAGGATTTTTCAATGTGATCGGCCGGCTCACGCGCCCACCCGCCAACTCGAATGGAAATCGATGGGACTTCCCTCCATCGAAATATATACTGGCCGAGTACGAACTGCATTCAGATTAAGATTTGGGACAAGGAGACGGCGCAATGACGCTGGTCACGACGTGGCTACTCGGCTTGTCGGTTCTTGTGACCGTAGCCGTCATTTTGTTGCTGCTTCGGAATCCGAAAGTCGGCGAACTCTTTCACGTGCATGTGAAAGATCGGCCGAGGCGCCGGCTTCTTCTGGCGGCTATCGGATTCTTCGTGACGTTTGCGGTGGCGCGCGCGATGGCGTACGCCGCCTACCGCAGTGTCGGCCCTTTTCAGTATGTCTACATTAACGGCACGCATATCCATCATGATGTGTGGGGGATTCTGCTGCTGCTGGCGGTGGGGTTTTGCTGGTTGATCGAAGTGGGGACGGGAGCCAGGTCGTCGTCCCTGTTTGCGAGCCGCTTGGTGTCCTTGCTTTACGGTGTGGGCGCGGCACTGACGCTGGACGAGTTCGCGCTGTGGCTACACGTTCAGGAGGGTGTCTATTGGACGCGGCGGGACTTGATTAGCCTCGACGCCGTGACCCTGTTCGGAGCCGCCCTGCTCATTGGAATTTGGGGACGCGACTTCCTCAAGGCTATTGGCCAGGAGATTTGGCACTCGCGCCGCAAGCATCGCCGAGGCCGATAGCGCCGTTCCAACTTGTTTGGGGAATTTGTCGCCAAGCTGGGTGAAGGCTATTACGTGGGAGTCAGCCGCTCGCGTGTTTGGTCCATCTAGTTGGAACGGCACTGGCCAGGGCGCTGCGATCCCGTGCTTACTCCAGAGCAGCTAGCAATGAAGCGCTCAACTAAGCTCCTGATGAACGGTGGGGCTTGGTTTGTCTGATGCCCAGAGGAAGAGAGAGGGTGAAAAGTGAAGACTCAGAGCCCACCCTTTGCAAAAGGCGCAAAGGGTAGGCCACTCGGCCTAAAGTCTTAAGTATTCAGTTGTAAGTTTTCAGCGAAGAGAAGCGACGAGAGGAGAAGAAAAGCTCCAAGACCCGCCCTCGAACTCCGAGGACGGAGCACCCCGAGCTGCCTTCGCATTTCTGGCCCGGGCCACGCGCCGCCGAAAACAGAAGGGAACTTATCATCGGACACCTGCGTACATTTTGTAGGGATGCAGGAAATTGCTTGGCAGGGTTGCGAGCCGGGTGTCTGGAAGTTATCTCGTAGATGCTTCTAGCGACCAACCGGCGTACCTCAGGGGTTAAAACCCCTGAATTCGCAGGGCTTTTCGGCACGGCTGCCCTTCGCTGCGCTCTGGGTAAAAAGCCGTGCCCTCCCGGGAACTATTTGCGAGATGAGCTTAGATGCAAAGCAAAACGGCGACGGAGATGAAAGAATGGAATTACGAAGGTTGGGAATATCTCGTTCAGGAGGCGCTCGCCGAATGGGAAGAGTGCCCGGTCTGCCTGCCGCCGTTTCAAGAAACGTTCACCGCCGCCGAGCAAGCAGCCAGGGAAGCGCGCCTGGAAGAGTTTCTTCAGAGCGTCGAAGGCGATTTGCGCCGTCCGCCGCGCAGCAAGTCTGGCCGGAATGCCTTGCGGGAACGGGTGACCTTAGGGTTTGAACGCTTTGCCAAAGCGGGGCTAGACCTGACAGACGAGCATCTTGGTTTGCTGTTGAACGATGGCTTTTCGGCGATGGGCACTCAAATGGCTCGCGGGGCACGCCGGTTCGATGCATCCATAAGCCCCGCCGACATATTTCAGGCCACACGGAACGCATGGACGGCAGGCGGTATCCAAGTGCTGCTGGGCCGAGAAATGCGCCTGACGCCAGCAATTTTTGCGTACAGCATGCTGTACCCCTACACGGATAACTATCTCAACGACACGACGGTGCGTTCGGAGGAGAAGATTAAGTTCAACGCGGGAATCAGGCGGCGTTTATGCGGAGAGATGATTGCGCCCCTGCAGGAGGGCGAAGCCAGGCTGTGGCAGCTATTCGAGATGATTGAGAGGCAATACTGTCGCGCCGACTGGCCTCAAGTGTACGCGAGCCTGCTGGCAATTCATCAAGCTCAGGAAAACAGTTTGCGGCAGCGCGGATCACCGCCGTCCGTGACCGGACCCGACGTGATTAAACTCAGCTTCGAGAAGGGCGGAGCTTCGGTCCTTGCAGACGCGCATCTGGCTGCGGGAGCACTGTCCCGCGAGGAAGCGCAGTTTGTGTTTGCCTGGGGCGCACTGTTGCAACTGGTGGACGATCTCCAGGACATGAGACAAGACCGCCGTGAAGGTGCGCTCACGATCTTCACGCAGGCTGCCGGGCGCGTTCCACTGGATGATTTGACGACACATACACTGAGTTTCGGGCAGAAAGTCATGCGCCGCATGGAGCAGATACCTATCCGTTGCCAGGCCTTAAAAGAAATGATTCAGAAGAGCTACGTGTCTTTGCTGGTCTGGTCTGCGGGAGAATGTGGCGAGCTGTACACCAGGGACTATCTGGCTGAATTGGAAACGCATTCACCGTTCCGATTTGCGTCCGTTGCGAAGCGGCGAAAACAAGTGGCCAAATTGACTGGCCCGTTGACGCGATTGTTTGAGGCGCTCCTGGAGGACGAGAAGGATGAGGCTGTGTTCCCGCTAGGCCGGTTATCCAGGGACACATCGAGTGGAGCGCGCAAGCTACATGAGGCCGCCTTGGCGGGCGAGCTTTAGGGCTTCGATGGCGGCGCCACGGGCGCCGGCGGTGTCGCCATTCGGCATAACGTAGATGGGAATGTTGGCCTGCTCTTCACGCTGGGGTGGCATGTCGGCGCGGATCTCGTTCAAGAACCACTGTTGGAACTCCTTGCTGGCCTCTAGGGCGCCACCGCCGACGATCAGCGCATCGGGATCGAACGTATTGATCATTTCGTCGAAGAAAAGTCCCAAGGCGTGGGCCTGAACCCGGAAAATCTCCTTGCACAACGCGTCGCCCTTGTCCGCGAGACCACGCACGAGTTTAGCCGCCTGGTGGGCGTCTAGTTTCGCCAACTCGTGGCCGGGATAGCGCGGGAGAAAATAGGGCAGGAGATTCCTTTCGATCGCGGTGAGTGAACAGAGCGACTCGAGATCGCCCGTGCGTCCGCAATTGCAGTGCGGCTGAATGCCGGGAATTCCGGCGATGCTTTGATAGGGAATGAGCACGTGGCCAAGTTCACCGCCAAAACCGTTTTTGCCCTTCACGACGCTGCCATCGAGAATGATGCCGCCGCCGTTGCCCGTCCCGATGACGATTGAGATTGAAGTCTCGTGGCCGTTTGCGCCAAAAATCGAATAGTGTCCCCAAATTGCGGCCGCGTTTGCGTCGTTCAAATAGGAGACCGGTTTGCCGAGCTTCTGTGCCAGACCCTCGCGAATATCGAATCCCGCCCAAAGCGGATGAACGAAGTTGGTGGCACCCCGCGTACTGAGTCGGCCCGCCGCACTCGCCGGACCGGGAGTATCCAGGCCGACGGCGACGACGTCCGAGAGGAGCACACCCGCCTTGCCGGCGGCAATCTCGAGACCATCGGCAATCTGGCGGAGGCAAACCTCCGGCCCCTGTTTTACAAGAGCGGGATGCTCGCACATACCTTCGATGAGAAATTTTTCTTGCTGGTCTAGCAACGTATAGTTGACGGCAGTTCCGCCAAGATCCACTCCGGCCACGAGCCTCACGCTTGTTCTCCTCCACTTTTGGATCATCGCTCAGCCCAGCGTAGCAGAATTGGCAACGATGGGCTAACGCGGCAGGGTTAGGTGACGCTTGAAGAGGCTCTTGCCGCCAGCGTTCTTTTCGAGGACCAATGTGAGAGCCGAGATTTGAATCTAGAAAGTCTCGCCGGGGAGGGCACAGAAAAAAGGCAGAGAGATCCCTCGGCTACGCGACCCGAGCTGACGAGCGCGGGGGTGAGCAAGCCGCCGAGAAGCGAGAGGAAGGCGATGCGCGAGGAGTCTCGCCACAAGGCAAGGGCTGCCATGACGATGGTGACGAAGACGAGAGCGGCGAAGCCCACGCCGCGGCTGAACAGAGTGTAGTACTGGCAACCAGCCCAAACGGAAACGAAGAGCGTGGCTTCGGCCAGGCCGGCGATGCCTTCGGCGAAATAGGAGTAACCGCGGGAGAGCAGCCACTGGCTCCAGGGAAGCATAGGCGCGCCAAGAAGAATGCCGATGGCGACGCGGCCGGCGGGGCCGATCCAGTTGTTGTCAAAGGCGAGCTTGAGGAAGTAGGAGACGGCGAAGAGCAGGGCGATGATGCCGATGTGGTTGAACCAGCGGCCGCCGATGAGGGCTTCGAGATCGGCGTGGGGAGGTTGCGGCGGGAGATTGGGCCAGGGCTGAAGAGCAGGGCCAGGGTTTCGCGCGCGGCAGGAGCGGATGGAGGACGGACGGCTTCGGGCGCGGGCCAGGGAGGAGGAGGAACCTGTGGCGAGGGTGCGGAAGGCGAAGGCGGTGCTGGAGAAGGAGAAGTTGAGGGAGAAGAAGAAGGAGTGGAGGCGTTGACGATTTTCTGAAGCTCGGCGAGTTTCTGCTCGAGCTGGTGAAGGCGGAAAGCCAGGTCGTTGGGAGGGAAAGATTTGAGCAGAGATTCCAGGCGGTGCGCGACGCCATAGGCGACGAAGGCGAAAATCGAGCCGGCGAGAAAGAGCGGGATGAGGATGAGATACCACTGTTCCATGGAGGAGGGGCTCGAGGGGATTAGAACATAGGATGAAAAGGAGAACAACGGATTCCAGGCGAGGATTTGTGCGGGGAGAGGATTCTGCGGGGAGGAAAGTTGCGGTATTGTTCTGGGAAGCGGGGCAACCTTCGAGCCATGTGGCGCCGGGCCGATGGATCAGGGTATCAAATGCGGGGTTGGAAGTGACGGCAAGTTTGACGAGATGGAAGAGGGAATTCTTAGGGGGGGACATTGGAGCCATGGATTATTTGTTGAAAGCGGAGCCGACGGAGTATTCGTTTGCGGAATTGCAGAAGGATGGAGAGACGGCATGGGAGGGCGTGACGAACCCGACGGCGGTGAAACATTTGCGGGAGATGCAGGCGGGCGACCGGCTGGTGATTTATGAGACGGGGAATGCGAAGAGCGCGGTGGGGACGGCCGAAGTGGTATCGGTGGACGCGCGCGATCCGAAGAAGCCGGTAGTGAAGATCAAGGCGGGGAAGGCGTTGGTGAAGCGCGTGTCACTCGAGGAGATGAAGAAGAACCGGCTGTTCAAGGATTCGCCGTTGGTGAAGATGGGGAGATTGTCGGTAGTGCCGCTGACCGCGGAGCAGTACAAGGCGCTTGTGGAAGCGTAAGCAACGCGCCGAAGAAGAATTTTTCTGCAAAGAGCCAGCAGCAAAATGGCAGCGGCGCGACCGTGGACGTTTCTGTTCCTGATAAGCAGGGGCGGATGTGGGTCAGTACACCCAGGGAACGAGGCGTTTCGTGGCATTACGGTACGCCAAGTATTCTTCGCCGAAGGCTGCGGCTAAGGCGGTTTCCTCGACGTGAATGCGGTAGAGAAGCGCGGCGATCGTGGGAAGTAGCACGACAGCAAAACTAATCCAATTGCGTGAATGCAGGCCGATGGCAAAAAACACCAACAACAGGCCGAGGTAGGAAGGATGGCGCACGAAACGATAAAGTCCCGTGCGCGTAATCTGCTGAGCATCCTGGATGGCCACGTTGGAGCTGAAAGATTTGCCAAGAGTGAAGATCGCGATCCAGCGAATGGCAAGTCCCACCAACATGACGAGTACGCCAGCGGTCTTCAGCGCGTGGGCCCCGCCGAACATATTGGGCCGGGTGGCTTCGCTGACCCACTGGCAAGCCGTGATGGAAGTGGCAATTGCAATCCACAGAACCAGCAACGAGCCCCGGTCGCGCACTTTTCCGCTGCTGTGTTTGGTGCGTGTGGCGATGCCGACTAAAATTTCCGACGCAGACCAGCCATAGAAAAGGAGCCTCCACAAGATCGGTGACGTCATTGAGTCTCCAGCTTTGAAGCCTACGGCCGTATGGTACAACTCATGTCATACATCAGGGCAAGCGTCGACGGAAAGTACGGGGAGCCAAATTGAGCTGCGGCTCGATTCTGGGTTTGCTTGTGGGTGTCAGGGAACCGACCTTATAATTGAATGTTACAAAGAGGTTGCTGAAGAACACCGTAAGGGCTTTCTTCAGGGGCTAAAGCCCATTCGATTATGGGACTTTACGCCGGGGCTGAAGCCCCGGCCTCCTAAAGAAAAAGACTTTTTCAGCAGGGCGCAAAGCGGGAGGAAAACGTCATGGCGAAAGCGAAATTGAAGGTCAGGGAGTTCACGAACGAGCCACTCACCGATTTTTCGAATGCAGAGAATCGAAAAAAGATGGAGAAGGCGCTGAAAAAGGTGGCTGGGGAGCTTGGGCACGAATATCCGATGTGGATTGGCGGGAAACAGGTGATTACGGCGGGAAAAAGGAAGTCCACGAACCCGTCGCGGCCCTCCCAAGTGGTTGGGGTATTCCAGGATGCGTCGAAGGAGCACGCGATCGAGGCGATTGAAGCGGCGAACAAATATTTTGACGTGTGGAAGAAGGTGCCGGTGCAGCAGCGGGTCAAGTGCCTCTTCAAGACGGCGCAGATCATGCGCAACCGGAAGTTCGAGCTGGACGCGCTGGTTTGTTACGAAGTGGGCAAAACGTGGTTTGAAGCGGACGCGGACATCGCCGAGGCGATTGATTTTTGCGAGTTTTACGGGCGCGAAATGCTGCGGCTGGGTCACCCGCAGAAGCTGACGCCGCTGCGCGGCGAGAGGAACTACCTGGTGTACATCCCGCTGGGCGTAGGCGCGGCCATTCCGCCGTGGAATTTCCCGTGCGCCATCATGGCGGGGCTGGTGGTGGCTTCCCTGGTGACCGGGAATACCGTGGTGCTGAAACCAGCTTCGAATTCGCCGGCGATTGCCGCGAAGTTCGTGGACATTCTGTTTGAAGCGGGTATTCCGAAGGAAGCGGTGCAGTTCGTGAGCGGGTCGGGCGCGGCGGTCGGCGACACAATCGTGCAGCACCCGAAGACGCGGTACATCGGGTTCACCGGGTCGAAGGAAGTGGGCTTGCGGATCGCAGAACTGGCAGCGAAGCCTTCGCCGGGGCAGATCTGGATCAAGCGGACCGTGCTGGAAATGGGCGGCAAGGACGGCATGATCGTGGACGAAGAGGCGGACATTGACGCGGCGGTGGAAGGGACGGCGCAGGCCGCGTTTGGGTACCAGGGGCAGAAATGCTCGGCGTGCTCGCGCGTGATTGTGAGCGAGAAGGTGTACGACACGTTCCTGAACAAACTGGTGGAGCGGACGAAGAGAATCACGGTTGGGCCAAGCGATGAACAGAAAAATTACATGGGCCCGGTAATCAACGAGGCTGCAATGAAGAGCATTCTAGATTACATCGAAATTGGAAAGAAGGAAGGGCGCTTGTTGACGGGCGGCGGACGCGCGCCAGGGGAAGGGTACTTCGTGGAACCGACGATCATCGCGGACCTCGATCCAAAGGCGCGGCTGTCGCAGGAAGAGGTGTTCGGGCCGGTGCTGGCGGTGATCAAGGCGAAGAACTTCGATCATGCGATGGAGATCGCGAATAACACCGAGTTTGGGTTGACGGGTTCGTTGTACTCGAAGAATCCGGCGAAGATTCGCCGCGCGGAGCAAGAGTTCCACGTGGGGAACCTGTACCTGAACCGGAAATGCACGGGAGCGATGGTGGGAGCGCACCCGTTCGGCGGATTCAATATGAGCGGAACGGACTCGAAGACCGGCGGGAAGGATTATTTGCTGCTGTTCCTGCAGGCGAAGGCGGTGGCGGAGAAGGTGAAGTAGGAATGAGGGAAAGGAAGTCGAGGAAGTAAAGGAAGCAAAGGAAGAATTAACGCGGAGGGCGGATCCAGCAGCCGCCCTCTTTTATTTTGTGGCTGCCTGATCGGGCAGTGCGTAGCGGAGAGCCTGGAGGATGTCTTCGCGTTCCAGGTAGGGGTAATCCTGCAACAGGTCTTCAACCGTTCGGCCTGCACCGATTTGGCCAACGAGATTACCCACCGTGATGCGCATGCCGCGGATACAAGCTTTGCCACCCATGACGCCGGGTTCTTGAGTAATGCGGTCAAATTGCTTCATTTTTCGCTTCTCCGCTAGAGACTAATTTTAATACGCGGTAGACGGGATAGCTGCCGGCCAGGGCGGCGAGGGTGAAGATGCTGTTGGTGCGGTCTTCGTATTCTCGCCGATTCGCAGAAGATTTCTTAAGATGCAGGCTTTTGTTTTCTAAGTTGCCGCCGAGCGGACATCGACTTAGCAGCGTTTCGGGCCACGGTTTTCGTTGGCCGTTGAGGAGCTTTCCAATCAGAAGGCAACTCGTCTCCCGGCACTGGGGGATTTCCTTGTCCTGCTTTTTTCAGAATCCTTAGGGTCTCGACACGATTCGCGCGACGTGCCCGACCACGGAAAAATTCCTCGGTGCGCAGAACAGCGAGCTTCTCGGCCACGGCTGTATTGATAAGCTGGTTCAGCGCAACCCCTTCCGATTCAGCAACCTTTCGCAACTCATCTAACAAAGAGGGCTGCAGGCGCAATGCAAAATTGCTTCGTCTCATGGGACCGACCTCCGAATTTGGTGCAGTGCTGCCGCCGGGAGTAACACGGCGCAACGAAAGGCATCACAAACATTCGAAAGATGGCGCAAATTGAACGTAACGATTGCTGAAGCGCCACCGTTGATAGCGGTTTCCAAGACCATATCGTCATCGGGATCCGGCATCTGCGGCCTCCACCGAAAGGCCAGCCGTACCGGCCGGGCGACCACCGCGAGGTCGTCCAAGACTTTTCCGACTTCTGCGCGATTCAGACCACATGCGGCCAACTGTTCAGGCCGCGTCAGCACAGCTTCGTACTCAAGGAACAGCGGAACAGAAAGAAGCAAAGCAAACTGATGATGCAAAGCGGCCAGTAAGAGCTGGCGCGAAGCGCCGGTGCTGCTTCGCAGAGCCGCAACGATCACGTCCGTGTCCAGGACATACGAACTCAACACACCGATATGATATTGCAGGCGATACTGCGATAGCAAGGGTGTTTTCTTGCGGGGGAATTCGTCAAGGTCAACGAACACTCCAAGCGTCGAGCCTAATGAAGAGGCTGTTTAAGTGACTTCCGGTTGGCTTTCTTTGCCGGAGACGAGTTTGAGGACGCGGTAGACGGGATAGCTGCAGGCCAGGGCGACGAGGGTGAAGATGCTGTTGGTGCGGTCTTCGCGGACGGCTTCGATGAGGAAGCCGATGGAGCCGAGCAGCGCGAGGGCGGTGGTCCAGGGATAGCCCCAGGCGCGATAGGGGCGGGGCATGCCGGGTTCGCGAAGGCGGAGAAGGAACAGCGAGGTGAAGGAGAGGAGATAGTTGGTGACGAAGAAAAAGGCGAGCATGGCGATGACGCGGTCGAAACTGAAAACGGCGAAGGCCACGCCGACGAGGGCGCTGAGAAGAAGGCCAAGGGTGGGCGTGCCGCCCTTGTTGACGCGGGAAACGCTGCGGAAGAAGAGGCCGTCGCGGCTCATGGCGTAGATGACGCGGGCACCCATAAGGTGGAGGGCGTTGAGGGAACTGAAAAGGGCGAGAACCATGATGGAACGGAAGATGGTGTCGCCATGCGGGCCGAAAACGCGCTGGGCGGCGAGGCCGAGAGAGAAATTGTTGCCGGCAATCTCGCTCATGGGGAGGACATAGAGGACGGCGGCGTTGATGAGGAGATAAATGGCGACGATGGAAAAGAGGCTGGCGAAGATGGCGCGAGGGACGAGGTAGCCGGGATTCTTGATTTCGTCACCGAAGTAGATGACGCCGTCCCAGCCGTCATACGTATAGATGGTGGCCTGAATGCCGAAAAGAAGAGCAGTGATGAGGGCGGCGCCGACGGGGATGACGATAGGAGCGGCGGCTTGGGCCAACGGAGCGGCTTCTGCGGCATGGCGCAAATGGCCACCCATGGTGAAGCAGGCGATGACCATGACGAAGAAGACCAGACCCTTGAGGACAGTGGTGAAGTTCTGCACCTTGCTGCCCATGCTGATGCTTCTCCATTGCAGCAGGGCGAAGAGGACGATCACGGAAACGGCGGTGATCTTGATGCGCATGGCGCCATCCATCATGGGGAAGATGTGCGCCATGTACTCGCCGACGACGATGCCGACGGCGCCGGTGGTGCCACAGGTGGAGAGCCAGTCGCTCCAGCCGACGATGAAACCGGCATAATCGCCGAGGGCGCGGCGGGAAAAGTTGTACTGGCCGCCGCTTTTGGGGATGGCGGCACCAAGTTCAGCAAGCTGGAAAGCGCTGACGAGGGCGTAAAGGGCGCCAACGAACCATACGCTGAAGAAGAGCCAGTGATTGGGGAGGCGCGCGGCGATGTCGCCGGGAGTGCGCACGATGCCGGCAGAAATGGCATTGCCGACGGCAACGGCAATACCGAAGCCGACGCCGAGGATTTGCAGGAGCTTGCCGCGGTCCTTGCGCAAACGAAGGGACAGCGTGGATGGGTCGGCGGATGAGGTGTCAGCGGGCAGCGGCAAAGTGAAGTCTCAAGGTCCTTGGGGAGTACGCGTCATCATACGTTCGCGGGGCAAAAAAGCAAACTGGAATTGAAAGCGAGAAGCTACGAGCGCAACAGAAAAGAGCTGACCCGAGTGGCGGCCGCCGCATCTTTGTGAGAAAGACAATTTGCGGAGTTGCTTACGTTGTGAAAGCGGCGGCCCTTCGAAGCTCCCCTCGAAGATCGGGGCAAGCAGGGCAAGCCGCACTCCAAGTTGTTCGGCCGCGCCTCCCGCGTGGCGTTTGGCAAACCAGAATCAGGCGAGAAGTTCAGATTTCGGCGGTTTCCTGGCCTGCGCGGGAGGGAGGGCGATTAACTCATTTGCGGGATGCGGGGATTGCGAGAATCGCCGGCGAGGTCGAGGGCAAGTTCGCGGGGTGAGGCGGCGGCGGCGACGCGGATCGAGGCACAGTCGTTGACGAGCCAATCGGCGCCGCTGGCAAGGAGTTCGGGATCGTGGGTAGTGGTGCGGATGGCCAGGACGCGGCAGCCGGCGGCTTTGCCGGAGCGAACGCCGGAAGGAGCGTCTTCGATGACGATGCAGTTGGCAGGGGGAAGGCCAAGAGCGGCGGCTCCGGAGAGGTAGGGCTCGGGATCGGGCTTGCTACGCTGGATGTCGGTGGCGGTGACGAGATGACGTGTGAGTTCGAGGAGGCCGGCGGCGCGGAGGCGCACTTCAGCGAGGCGGCGCGTGGCGGAAGTGACCACGGCGAACTGGCTGGCAGGGATGGCGGAGAGGAGTTCACGTGTGCCGGGGAGGGCGATGACGTCGGCGACGTCGTCGATCTCGGTTTGCTCCAGCCAAGCGTGTTCCTGGAGATGAACGGCATCAGAGGCGTGCGGGAGGAGCACCTGGACGGAGGCGAGACTGGTGCGGCCGTGAGCGGTCTTGATGACGAATTCGGGAACCATGCCCTGCTTGATGGCCCAGTTGGTCCAGGCGCGGGCCACGGCGGCGGTGGAGTCGACAAGAACGCCGTCCATATCGAAGAGCAGGCCCGAGCAGAGGATACGGGTCATTGGCCACCGGGGGAACGAAACAAACATTGTGGTGTGAAAACGGGCGGAAAGGAAAGGCCGGGGTCCATTGGATGGCTTCTCTCTGCCGTGAGTTCTTGGGAAATCGCGGTTAAAGTCGGCATCGGCAAATTGGCTTTACCGGAGAGGCCTGCTGATTTTGTGACTCGGGCGATACGGATCATGTCTCTGCAATCGCTGGACATTACGCATATTCACGCGTTGGCAGCGTTTGAGCTGGCAGGGCACCATCGGGACCCTTCTGATCGCCTGTTGATCGCGCAAGCCCAAACAGAGGAGATGACGATCCTGACGGATGATCCGCTTTTTCAGAAATGCGAGGTCGAGCAGATCTTCTGCGGTAGGTAGGACGGAATGGCCTGCAGGTTGAGCTGTCTTTCTCCCACAGGCGGAAGCCGCCGAGGAAGGCATTGCCGTTGCTGCCGAGCCGGGCGCCGGGGGGAATCCGTTCCAGTTTCTTGGTGTTGCCACCGCCAAGAACCACGTATTCGGCTTCCAGAGCGGTCTTGAGTTTCTTGACCACCTTGGCGACATGCTTGCGCCATTTCTTTTTGCCCAGGCGTTCGATGCCGCGCAGGCCGAGGTAGTCTTCGTAGGTTTTGCCCTTTTTGTAGAGCAGGTGCGCGAGTTCCATGGGCTCAAGAACGCCATCCACAATCATCGCCGAGCCAAGACCCGTGCCCAGGCCGAGAAACAGCATGGAGCCGCCCTGGTAACTCCCCAGAGCCTGCATCGCGGCATCGTTGATGACCTTGACAGGGCAGCCGAAGGCTTTGGCGAAATTGAAATTCATCCAGCCGCCGCCCAGATTGTGAGGTTCCCGCAGCGGGTGTCCATTGACGATGGGGCCAGGATAGCCAAGGGTGATGCGGCCGTACTGCCAATCGCGAGCGGCGGCTTTGACCAGATGGACCATTTTTCTGGCGGTCATTTCGGGTCCGGAGATGAATTTTCGCGGCTTTGTCTCTCCTGTGACGAGCATTTTTACGTGCGTGCCACCAACGTCGACGACCAAGGTCTTGTGCGATTTTGTTTTTCGCGCGGGCTCCATCACCGGTCCTTTGACTGGGCGAACGGTCCCGTGGGATTCAGGGCCGCTCAAAAGTTAGCCTCAGACTGTGCCTGTGCCGCGGCAGATGTCAATAGGTTCGCGGACCGACTGAGGAAAACGCAAAGCTGTGGCCGGCTGTTTTTGGAAGTGAAAATGGTGAGCTGGATGAGAAAAGGAAGTTGATACAGATCAGATTGGGGTGGGAGATGGGATTTGAACCCACGACATTCGGTGCCACAGACCGACGCTCTACCAGCTGAGCTACTCCCACCGCTTGAGGGTAGTTTAGCACGACCCCGGAGGGCTAGAAAACGTGGCGTTTGCGCGATCGGCGACGAGGTGAAAAGATATCAGCGATCAGACATCAGCGATCAGGAGGCGGAAGAAAGCGACCAGCGACCGGTGACCAGCGACCAGCGATCAGGAAGAGGAGAAACTGGAAAATGGCAAACAGAAAATGGGAGGAGGTCCGGAGTGCCAGGTGGAAGGAAAGCCAGCAGGGATTGGGACGCAACGGCAGCGACCAGTGGCCAGCGACCAGCGACCGGGGAGCAAAGGCATGCGAGAGACGACCGGCGACCAGCTACCAGGAATCAACGACAAATGACGCGCGGCCAGGAAGGTAGGGGAGCGCAACTCCGGGAGGGCTTTTGGGTTCAATACAGCAGAAGGTGATTTGGAGAGAAGATGAAAGACCGGAACCCTTTCGCGTTGGATGAAACTCCAAGGAAAGGGAACTGGGGATCGGGGAAGACAATGAGATATCTAAAATACTTGGTTTTATTGGGAGTTTTGCTGATGGGCGCGGGTTACGCGCAGGCGCAAGTTCGTGTGGGAGTTGGGATCGGAGTCGGCCCGGTGTATGCCGGGATTGGCGCTGCGCCCGTTTGCGCTTACGGATATTACGGGTATTACCCTTATGCTTGCGCGCCTTACGGCTACTATGGGCCGGACTGGTTCGTAGGCGGCGTGTTTATCGGCGCAGGGCCGTGGTATCACGGCTGGTACGGGCGCGGCTACTATGGCCGGCCCGGGTGGGCCTACGGTCGCGGCGGATACGGCTACAGGGGCGGGTATGGTTATGGTCGTCCGGGAAACGGGAATCGCCCGGGCTGGGCCTATAGGGGCGGTGCGGCTCGCGGGTATGCCGGAGGCGGCTACCGTGGCAATGTTGGAGGCGGGTCCCGCGGCAACGTCGGCGGTGGATACCACGGTGGCGGGAACTTCCACAGCGGCGGTGGATTCCATGGCGGCGGTGGCGGCTTTCATGGTGGCGGCGGCCACGGCGGCGGACACCGCTAAGTCGTAGCGACTCGTCTGGGAGAAATACGAACGGCTGGCAACTCGCGTTGTCAGCCGTTTTCCTTTTGGCGGACGGATATCAGCGATCAGATATCAGCAATCAGGGAGGCAGGGACCAGTGACCAGCGACCGGGAAGGGGGGTGGGAAGATTGAAAGCTGAACGTTGAAAGAAAAAGAGAAGAGAGCCGATAACACAGAGGTCACCCTTCGCAAAAAAATGCTCAGGGCAAGCAGAGGGAAGAACACCGAGAGCACAGAGAACGACAGGAGAAAGATAACGCAGAGGCGCAGAGCAGACGGTGCTGGACCCTTACGGGAGGGGCGGGAGCGATTGTCGGATTTACTCTTAACGAGGAGGAAACGCGGGTCAGGAGCGCGGAAAAAGGGGGCGAAGGAGTTGATAGACTGGGGCAAGGGAAGCGTGTCCCCGCGCATGAACCCGCAATCGTCGGATCGCATCCATTTCGATTTGCAATTGGCCTACGCGCGGCCGGTGGTCGCGATGCTGGCGGTGCTGTGCCTGATGGAGTTGCGGGCGGCGCGGGAAGTGCAGCGGCCGCTCTCATTTCTGATCGCGTATTTCGTCGCGGCCATGGTGATTCTGCCGCTGGAGCGGGCGCTGCGGCGGTACAACTGGCGGCTGCCGCTGCTGTGCGACATCCTGGTGACGGGAGTGTTCCTGTACATTTCGCCGGAACTCCTGCCGGCGTGGTTCCTGCTGTTTTTCATCGCGTTTGCGGCGGCGTACCGGTGGAACCTGCGATTTTCGTGCTCTTTGTGTTTTGGGTTGTTGTTGCTGGGGCTGGCGCTTTCCATGCACCGGGGTGCGCCGGGAGCGCCGACGAAGGACCTGCTGTACGCGATTTCATTTTTTGCGGCGTCGTTTCTGGGAGCCGCGGGAATGGCATTTCTGGGGGACCGCAACCGGCGGTTTGCCTGGCAACAAACGTTCCTGACGCGGCTGGCGAATACCATGCACGTGGACCTGGGACTTTCGGAATCGCTGCGATTCCTGCTGGAAGAGTTGTGCGAGGAATTCCAGACCGAAGAGGCGCTGCTGGCGTACCGCGACGTTGACCTGGAGCGCATTTTCCTGTGGCAACTGAAATCGGGCGAAAGCGAGCGGCTGTCACCGGAAAACCTTCCGATGATGCGCGCGGACGGATTTCTGCTGGATGATATGGAAGCGTCGCTGTGCTGGAATTCGCTGGAAGGGCGCGGCGCGGGATTTGGCTGGGACCGGCGGAACGGGCAGGCGCTGAAAATCCTGCCGCGGGTGCCGGGTCCGACACAGCAAGAATTCGGGATCAAGAATTTCCTGAGCGTGGCATTCGATCAGGAGGAACACCCGGCGGGGCGGCTGTTCCTGGTGAATCGCCGGCCGGGACGAGCGGGGTTTGTGCAGGCGGATCTGGAATGGTTTGAGCGCATCGCGCGGCATGTGAGTTCGTCCATCGAGAGTGTTTTTCTGTTGCGGCATTTGCGGGCGCGGGCGATTGAAGCGGAACGCTCGCGGATTTCGCGCGACTTGCACGACGGGATCCTGCAGACGCTGCTGAGCATCGAGATTCAGATCGACGTGCTGCGGCGGAAGGCGTCCACGCAGCCGGACCAAGTGGAATCGGGTCTGGCGTCGCTGCAGCAAACGGTAAAAAACGAGGGCGGAGAATTGCGGCATATGGTGACGGACCTGCGACCGCTGCGCGTGCAGTCGGCGGATATGGTGGACCTGATGAGGGGATTCGCGGAGAGGTTCCGGAACGAATCGGGCTTGGCGCTGGATTTACTGATTGATTCGGCGGAATTGCACGCTCCGGACCGGGTTTGCCGGGAGCTTTTCCAGATTTACCGTGAAGCACTCACCAACATAAAAAAGCATGCCAAGGCTTCCCATGTCGTGGTAAAACTGTCGCAGGATGATAGTCGGCTTGCTCTGGTGGTGGACGACAACGGCGAAGGATTCAGCTTTGCCGGGCGATTCACGGGGGATGAGCTGGACCGGCTGCGACTGGGTCCTATTTCCATCAAGGAAAGAACGCGCACGGTCGGGGGAGTTTTGACCGTGGAGTCGAACCCGGGCCATGGTGCGCGTCTTACGATCGAGGTACCGCTCGGCTGATATGGCGAAGACAAAACAGCAGATACGCATATTAATGGCGGACGATCATGCGATCTTCCGCGACGGCCTCCGGAAGTTGCTCGACGGCGACGAGGAAATCACCATTGTCGGCGAAGCGCAGAACGGCGCCGAGTGCATCAAGCTCCTGGCCAAGTTGAAGCCGGATATCCTGCTGCTGGACCTGCGGATGCCGGACAAAGACGGGCTGGCGGTGCTGGAAGAAGTGAATTTTGACCAGATGCCGACGCGGGTGATCGTGCTGACCGCGGCGGAGGACGACCGCGACGTCGTGCGGGCGATGCGGCTGGGGGCGCGCGGCGTGGTGTTGAAACAGTCCGCCACGGACCTGCTAGTCAAGAGCATACACCGCGTGCACGCAGGCGAGATCTGGCTGGACAACCGCATGACCGCGGAGGTCATGAAGGCGTTCGCGAAGTCTTCGGAATCCGGGCCCAGGCGTGAGAAGCCGCTGCTCTCCGACCGCGAGAAAGAAATCGTACAACTCGTGGCGCAGGGATTCCGGAACAAGGAAATCGGGGAGAAGCTGTTTATCTCCGAGCAGACGGTGAAGAATCACCTGCACAATATTTTTGACAAGTTGGGCGTGTCTGACCGGCTGGAACTGGCGCTGTACGCGATTCACCATCGCTTGATTGACCATTCGTAATTCACAATGGAGCCAGATCTCCGACCCCTTACAGGTTGTGGAAGGATTGCAATGCACTGTCATCCCGAGCGGAGCAAGGGATCTGCTTTTCGCCAGCACGCAAAGAGTTCACGGACGCTGGCCCAGTAAAAGAACAAGAGTGGACTTGCAGAGCCGCGGAGCCGGCGGGCAGCGGAGATCAATCATCGTTCTTCACGCCGGTGAGCACGGCGAGAGGCTTCTTCGGATCAGGTGTTCCAGTTTTGCGGTGCGGCTGGGCTTCTGAGTGCCGCGACACGTACGGGACGGGAAAGCCCTGGGAAACCCAGCATACTGAGTGAGTTACGGCGGGCTGGCTAAAACCACGAAATTGGCGGATTTTCAGGAATTAGGACGGGGGATTTACCCGTTCTAGTACATCGGTACCTTTTTGGCCGGGAACGATTTTGAATCCCGAGTTCTATTGTTCCCTGGCCCCACCCCGGCTACACTCGTTCCTTCAAACATGGAGGTTTCCTTGACTGGGTCCGAGCGCCGCACCACACAAAGGTTTTCCATGCGGCTGCCGCTTACCGTGAGATGGACCACAGGGGCGGCAGTTGGCGAAACAATGACGGAATCCCGCGATGTCAGCTCCCGCGGGGTTTATTTCTTCCTATCCAAGGATGTCAAAGAAGGCTCGCCCGTCGAGATTCTGCTGACATTGCCCAATGAAATTACGCTGGCCGGACCGGTGCGCGTGCGCTGCCTGGGCCGCGTGCAGAGGACGGAACCCCGCGATGAAGGTGCGATTGGGGTGGTCGCGGCGATCGAGCGGTACGAGTTTCTGCGCGGCGCCGAAGAAATGTAGTTGGCGGAATCGCGCGAATAGAGATTCAGTACAAATTCCTTGCTCGCTCACTGCGGAGGCGGGCAGGAATAGCCGGGGTGCCTCGGCCCCTCAGCGGAGCGCCCCGGCAGTCGTTTGTTAGGAAGCGGTCGGGGTCGTGCCGAAGTCGAAAGTGAAAAGTTGAAAACCAGCCAGCGCGGCTCCCCGCTTCACCTCGTCTCGCAGATCCCCTCTAAGAAGCCCAAAGCTTAAGCCAGCGACTCTTCCTACGAGCGTCTGCGCGATTTATATTTCCCGGCTACTTCTGTTTGCGGGCCCCGCGCTGCGCCGCGTGTCGCTCGGCACAGAGCACAAAAAGAAGGCCCCACACTCTCCGGGGATGGAGTCCATGGGGCCAATGCGAATTCGGGTGCGGGTCCTACTTGGCGTTCCTGTTGGCTGCTTCCGCCGCTTCCTTCAGTTCGCGGTTTACCTGGTCGAGCAGTTCTTTGGCCTTCTGCGCGTGGCCTTGCATATCCCACTCGTTGGCCTTTTGTGCATCGACGATTTTTTCATAGGCCTGGGTGCAGAGGCGTTGTGCTGCGGCCAGGTTCGGATGACGTCTCGCGCTGACGTTGTCTTTCGGCATTTGCGCCAGGACCGCACCGCCGCAAAGCAACACGGCAACTACGGCGCTGGCAACCAATGATCTCTTTGTCATTTTTTTCTCCTCAGATGAGATTGAGTCTATTTCAACGAAGCTCCGCCGGGTTGGGCTACGACCTTCTTCGTTGGGCGTTGCCACCACTGTACGATGAACGACAGATGAACCAAGGGAGAAAGCGGGCGGCTGTTGCTAGTTCGTAACGCGGCAGAACGATTCAGAGTATTCTTCAGGCGTCGCCTGTACTTTGGGTCAGGCGATTTCCATGGCACCATGGGCGATGATGGATTGAGCCTCGCCCCCCGGAGAATCTCGCAGGCCTTTTGGTGAAAAGGCGACAGGAAAGTGTGCCATGCCGGAAACGCCGGCGAATCAACACAAAGAAGAACCCAACTATCATTCCACCGAGCGCGCGGTAGAGCGGCTGGCGACGCCGAAAGAACTGGCGGAGTTTGGAACGATCAGGCCCGATCCGGAGCTCGAAGCTGAAATTCTTTCGCTCCTCGATGCAGAGATGACGGAAGAGGAATTGCCGGAAGGGCAGCCGCCGGAATCGAAACAGGCCGAGATGACAATCGAAGTGCGGGAGCCATCGATTGTCGAAATGCCGCCCGAATCTGCTGCGCCAAACACGGCGGAAAGCGCGAGCCATCCCGACGAAGTAATTCCTGAACAAACCGAGATTATCCAAGCGAGCCCAGAAGAAACGCCGGCCGAAACGCCGGGGGAATGCCGGGTGGCAGGCTCGGACCTGCTGGTGTTCGCGGAAGTGTTGGACCAGCATCGCCAGTGGGTGGAGAGCGGGGGAAGCGCGGGCGCACGGGGCGATTTTGCGGGAGCGAACCTGGCGGGAGCGGATCTGACGGGCGTGAATTTGCAGGGCGCGCAACTCCAGAAAGTGAATTTGCGCGGCGCGGATCTTTCCATGGCGAATTTGCGCGGGGCGAATCTGGTGGAAGCGGACTTGCGGGAAGCGAATCTGCTGGGAACGGAATTTTCGGGCGCGAATCTGATGGGCGCGAATCTCTATGGCGCGCAGGGAATGTGGTCTGGACGGCTGGGCGGCACGAATCTGTTTGACGCGACGCTGCCGGAGGCGGTTTCCGCGCACGACGGCGGCAAAACGATTGCCCAAGCGACGCAGTCGGCGCGCGGGTTTTACCTGCTGGTGATCGGGCTATGCCTGGCTACGTGCGTACTGGTGGGGCTGACGACGGATGTGCGGCTGCTGCTGGACCTTTCCGCGACACCGACTTCGCGGATTCCGAATATTCTCCCGTTGCAGGGATTCTATTTGGGGGCGCCGCTGCTGTTGACGGTACTGTTTTTGCGGCTGCAGTTCCTGCTGCTGCGTTTGTGGGGAAGCATAGCAGCGCTGCCCGCGGTGTTTCCGGATGGGCAGACGCCGGAAAAGGACGGGCGTTGGTATTTGGTGGGACCGATCCGGCCGCTCATGCGGTGGTCGAGGGATCCGCGTTCGCCCATGGCGCAGGTGGAAAGCGTGATGGCCCGGTTGCTGGTGTACTGGGCGGTACCGGCCGTCCTGTTCTTCCTGTGGCTGCGTTATTTGGTGATGCAGGACTATCGCGGAACGCTGTTGCACGTGTTCCTGATAACGCTGGTGAGCGCAGCGGCTTGCGGAACGCCGCGCATTGTGGCGCGGGTGCTGCGGCCGGGCGACTGGAACGAGGAAAGCACGCCGCATTTCGTGAGGGATGTACTTTCGGCATTGCGGGGGCCGGTGGCGGCGGGGCTGGTACTATTCCTGCTCTCGCTGGGCGTGATCCGTGGTTTGCCAGCGGACCCCAGCATACGGCCCGAAGTGAGCCAGGGCGATCCGCGGCGATGGGCGGCAACGGCGTTTCGATCGGTGGGCTTCCGGCCGTACGCGGATATTACAGAGGAGAGCGTCGAGGGGATGCCAGTGAAGGCAGGGAGTGGCGACGCGGGAACGAACGATGCGCCGGGACCGCGACTGAACGAGATCAACTTGCGGTACGCGCGGGGTTACCGGGCGGAGTTTGCAAATGCGCGGATGTGGCGGGCGAACCTGGAAGGTGCAAGTCTCTCGGAAGCGGATTTTCGCGGCGTGAACTTGAGAGAGGGAGTGCTGCGGTCGGCAAATATGGACCGGCTGCAGGCGAGCAAGATAAACCTGGTGTCGGCGGACGCGCAAGGAGCGAATTTTGCGGGCGCGGATTTCCAGAATGCGGACATGTCTTACGCGAACCTGGCGGGGGCGGTGCTGACAACGGCGAATCTGGCGCGGGCGACGCTGTACGCGGTGAATTTGCGGCAGGCGAACCTGCTGCGGGCGGATTTGTCGCACGCGGATTTGCGCGACGTGAAGGCGGAGCTGGCGGTGCTTTCGCTCGCCACGCTGGAACAGACGGATTTGTCGGCGGCAAAGTTGGCGGGCGCGAACATGACCGGAGCGCAGTTCAAGGGAACCATACTGCTGGAAGCGGACCTCTCGAAGACGGATTTGCGGGGCGCGATGTTCGCCGGGGCGATCCTGCGCCAGGCGCGTCTGGATGGCGCGAACCTGGAGGGAGCGGACCTGCGCGGGGCGCTGGGATTGGAAGCGTGGCAGGTGTGCTCGACGAAGGGTTGGCGCGGCGCGCAGTTGGATGCGGACGTGAAGACGGCGACCGAACAGTTGTGCGGGACGCCGCAGGCAATTCCTAGACCTTAACAGGTTGCTGAAAAGTACGTACCGCCGTCATTCCGAGCGAAGCGAGGAATCCCTCTTCCATCAGAATGCCAGGAAAAGAGAGATTCATCGCGCAAAAAACGTGCGATGGAAAACCGTACCTCACTTCGCAGACTCCGTTCGGAGTGACGAATTCGGGGCTCGTCAGCAAGCTCTTAGAAGCCCTGGCAGGACGCGGAAGATCTTGCCGCCATCAGCGGCTCAACTCATCTTTTCTGTACTCATCCACATAGATCGTCATCGGCTGCTGCATTTCGCCCTCGTGCAGCCTACCTTGGAACAGCCTTCATGCTTTTCCCCGATGATATTCTGTAGGGAGAACTCAGAAAAGATGAGCCTCAAAGGGTTTGAAGGGCGGTGAGCGATGAGCTCCGAACAGTCCCAAGCGAAACGGGAAATGCCCGCTGCGGAAGCGGTCGCACTCGCGGGCATGGTCAACTACCAGGACGGGGCGGTGGTCAGCCGGACGCTGATCCATCGTCCGGCGGCGACGATAACGCTATTCGCGTTCGACGAAGGCCAAGGCTTGAGCGAGCACACCGCGCCATTTGATGCTCTGGCGCACGTGCTGGAGGGCGAAGCGGAGATCACCGTTTCAGGGAAGCCAATGGTAACGAAAGCGGGCCACGCCGTGCTCATGCCGGCCAACCAGCCGCACGCGTTGAAAGCGCTGATGCGCTTCAAGATGCTGCTGACGATGATTCGTCCGCAGGAAAAATAAGCCTGAAATCCGAAATTGAAAAGGGATTCCTCCACTCCGGGACGGCCAAAACCGCCGTCCCTCCGGTCGGAATGACAAATTCTAGGGGGTGGAGGGTGTGGGAAAACCCAACTTCGGCGAAGTTGGATTTTCCAGCGACAATCGAATGAAACAAAAAGAGATGCGCTCGCCCGAAACTGATCAACTTCGGATTTGAGGATAAGAGTGTTGCGTGAACTACTGCGCTGGTGGCAGCGAAGTGTCCCCATCAACATAAGCGGTCAAAGTGGCGCCTTTTTTGATTTGCGCGTCTTGGCCGTGTTTGAGCAGGAAGGCGCCTCCCACAACCGGGATTAGCACTTCAGCATTGGGAGGTTTCGCCTCGCCTTCCAGGAAGACCGTACCGTGCAGCTTGACGGAAGTGCCATTCAGGTCGAGAGAGTCTACTTGAAACGTCAAGTCGCCCGGCTGGCCGGCCAAGCCCGTTTTGTCCACCTGGATTATCCTGCCGGAAGCGGGCGTGCCCTGCTTAGCCAACACCACATCGTCAACCATCAGGTCTTCGGCAAGGGTGAGCGGGATTTTGTCACCCACCGAAGCAGTTTTGGAACTCACATCAACAGTGAAAGCAAGGTGTACCGGCGTGTTTTGAACCAGCACGAGCTTATCGGGGGACGGCGCTGCGCCAGCATTCGATGGAGCTGAGGGAACTTTCGAAGCGCCCGCGGGCACGGGTGCCGGGGCAGGGAACTTGTATTCCGCTTTGGCGACGTAACTTCGGGCGAAAAACGGTACAACAGCGATGGCCTGCAACGTGGTGGTGGAATCGACCGTTATCGGTCCCATGTAACGGGGGGAGTCCTGCGTCGGAGTCCAGCCATCCGTGGTGTAGTAGATGATGGCGCCACGAGCTGAGTCCGTGATTTTCACCGTTCTTGGCGCGGAGTAGGTCCCCGGCTTCACGGAGAATTTGGGTTTTGCGGGCAGGGCGCAGCAGCCCGGCCACGAGGGCGTGGTGGATTGACTCGCCAGCATCGCCTGTTGCGCGGCTTGCTGACTTGCTTGCTGCATCGCCTGAATGGCCTGCTGGTTGGCCTGAATTCCCTGTTGCACAGCTTGCTGTGCCGCTTGCGCGCCCGGGTCGATCTGGGCCAGTGCTTCCGAGGCCAGGAGAGCGAATGTGAGAGCTGTGAGCAGGATGCGCATCGTAAGCTCCTTCTACTGTGTAGGACGTATGACGTACTTCTCCGGTTACAGCTTGGATGGAGAGCTTGGGAAGAGGTGGCGAAAGCTGCACAGATTAACTGGGGCGTAGTAGTCGCAAAGGAAAAAGGGGCGCAAACACTTTTCGCGCCCCTTCTGGAAAGCAAGTCGGCGACCGCTTACGGGATCGTAACTTCCTTGCTGAGGTACACGTCCTGAATCGAATTCAGGAGCTTCACGCCTTCCGCCATCGGGCGCTGGAACGCCTTGCGTCCGCTGATCAAGCCGGTGCCGCCGGCGCGCTTGTTGACGACGGCGGTGGCCACGGCTTCCTCGAAGTCGTTGGCACCGGAAGCGCCGCCGCTGTTGATCAAACCGGCGCGGCCCATGTAGCAATTGGCCACCTGATAGCGCGTCAGATCGATCGGGTGATCGCTGGTCAAATCGGTATAAATGCGCTTGTCGAATTTGCCGTAGCTTACACCGTTCGTGTTCAGGGCCTGATAGCCGCCATTATTTTCGGGCAGCTTCTGCTTGATGATGTCGGCTTGGATGGTGACGCCCAGGTGATTGGCTTGTCCGGTGAGGTCAGCGGAAACGTGATAGTCCTTGTCCTTTTTGAAAGCGCTGTTGCGAAGATAGCACCACAGCACGGTGGCCATGCCGAGTTCGTGAGCCTTGGCGAAGGCCTGGCTGATCTCGACGATCTGGCGGGTGCTCTGATCGGAGCCGAAGTAAATCGTTGCGCCGACGGCAGCCGCGCCCATGTCGTAAGCCTCCTCGACGGTGCCGAAGAGCACCTGATCAAAGCGGTTAGGGTAGGTGAGCAGCTCGTTGTGGTTGATCTTTGCGATGAAGGGAATTTTGTGGGCGTACTTGCGCGCCACGGAGCCCAACACGCCGAAGGTCGAAGCAACGGCGTTGCAGCCGCCCTCGATCGCCAGCTTGACGATATTCTCGCCATCGAAATAATCCGGGTTCTTCGCGAAACTCGCGCCGCCGGAATGCTCGATGCCCTGATCCACCGGAAGAATGGACAGGTAGCCGGTGCCGTGGAGGCGGCCATTGAAGAACATGCGGTGAAGATTGTTCAACACGCGGAGATTGCGATCGGAAGCCGCGTACACCCGGTCAATAAAATCGGGGCCGGGAAGATGCAGCCTGTCCTTGGAAATCTTGGGGGACTTGAAACCCAGGAGGGATTCCGCCCTTGCGCCCAAGAGTTGTTCGATTGCACTTGTAGTTGCCGTTGCCATGGTTCTCTCCTCAATTTAGTCGCGAATTCCGGTTGCGAGCAGTGCTCCTGCGGCCTGGTCCACCAGCCAAAGCAGCTTGCCGTGCGCCGGCTGAATCAATTGCGCCGGAAGCTGCTCCGGCTCATAGGGTCCTTCCAAAACCGCTTTCAAGGCCGGAGCCTTGTCAGCGCGAGTGACCAGAAAAATCACCCGGTTCGCCTGGTTGACGGCGGGAGCGGTGAGCGTGATGCGCTCCGTATAGAGTTTTCCTACCCAGTTGCGAACCACAATGCGATCGGCCGGAGCGTGTAGAGCTTTCGTGCCCGGGAAGAGCGAAAGGGTGTGACCATCGTCACCCATGCCGAGCAGGACCAGATCGAAGCGAGGAAACTCGCCTTTGTCTATTATAAAGTATGCGCGAAGAGCCTGCTCATATTCCAGTGCTGCTTTTTCGGTGTCCGCGTACTCGCCCTTGATGCGGGTGATGCGCGAGGCTTTCACCAGCTCCTTGGAAAAGAGGGTTTCGTTGGCCATGTGGAAGTTGCTCTCGGGGTGATCGGGCGGCACGTGGCGTTCGTCGCCGAAAAAGAAGTGAATTTTCCCCCAAGGAAGCTGCGCGCGCATGCCAGCATCGTCCGCAAGCAGGGAGTACAGACTCTTTGGCGTGGAGCCGCCGGAAAGCGCTACCGTGAAGGAATCGGATTCAGCGACCGCCTCCCTGGCCGCCTGGACGAAAAGCTCGGCGGCCCGGCGCGTGATTGCCGCAGCATCCGGCAGAATCCGCACTTCGCGCTCGGAGGGGCCGGTCATCAGGGCGTACCTACTTTGTTCTTGTCGTGCGATGCGTGAGGGCCATGCAGCTCAACATCTTCTTCGCCGATGCGGCGCCACGCCCGGCCGTCGCGAAAGAGCAGCTCTTCGGCATCGACAGGGCCCCACGATCCAGCGGCATAATTCGGAAAGCCGCGGGCCGGCAGCGCGCGCCACACATCAATGATCGGCTGGATCACATTCCAGCCGGCCTCGACCATATCCGAGCGCTGAAACAGCGTGGCGTCTCCCGCCATGCAATCGCGCAGCAAGCGTTCGTAGCCCGTACCATGCTCCGCGCCGAAGTAGGTCGCGTAGTCAAAATCCATATTGACCAGCCCCAGCCGCATCACGGAACCCGGCACCTTCGCGCCGAAGCTGAGCGAAATGCCTTCATCCGGCTGAATGTGAATGACCAGGCGATTTGTTTCCAGATTGCGCACCGCGGTATTGCGGAACAATACGAACGGGGTGCGCCGGAACTGGATGACGATCTCCGTGGCGCGCATGGCTAGGCGCTTCCCAGTGCGCAGATAGAAGGGCACGCCGGCCCAGCGCCAGTTGTCAATCAACAGCTTCAGGGCTACGAATGTTTCCGTATTCGAATCGTGCGCTACGTCCGGTTCATTGCGGTAGCCCACCACGCGCTGCCCATCCGCATTGCCTTCGGCATATTGGCCGCGCACCATGCAAGTCAGCACATCCTCGGGGCTGAGCGGCTGGACGGCGTGCAGGACTTCGGCCTGCTTGTTGCGCACTTCGTCCGCTTCAAAGGAAATGGGCGGCTCCATCGCGGTCATGGTCAGGAGTTGGAACAGGTGATTGGGCACCATGTCGCGCAACGCGCCCGCCGTTTCGTAGAAGGCGCCGCGATGTTCCACGCCGACGGTTTCGGCGGCGGTGATCTGAACATGGTCCACGTAATTGCGGTTCCACAGGGGCTCGATGATGTTGTTGGAAAAACGGAAGACCATGACGTTTTGCACGGTCTCCTTGCCGAGATAATGATCGATGCGGTAGATCTGCTTTTCGGCGAGCACCTTCTTGAGTTCCGCGTTCAACTGGCGCGCGGAGTCCAGGTCGTGGCCAAACGGTTTTTCGACGATCACCCGGGCCCAGTTGCCGTTCTCCTCTTGCGTCAATCCCGCGGCGCCGAGTTGTTGAACGACGGGCGCAAAGAATCTCGGCGCGACAGCGAGGTAAAAGAAGCGATTACCGGCGATATCGTGCTGCTTTTCCGCGTCGATAATCTGCCGCTTCAGCCGCTGGAACGCCTCCGCATCCTTAAACTCGCCCTTGACGTAGTAGATGCGGTCGGAGAGCCATTCCCACATCTTCAAGTCGATGGCCTCCGGCGCGAACTTCGGAATCTCTTCACTGAGAACTTTGCGAAAAGTTTCCGTAGTGTAATCGTTCATCGCGAATCCCACGATGGCGAATTGCTTGGAGAGGAGATTCTCCTGCGCAAGATTGATGAGCGCGGGGATGAGTTTGCGCTTGGTCAGATCTCCGGTGACGCCGAAGATGACCATGACACATGGGGCGGCCTCGGTGGTGATGTCCACGTGATTCGTGCTCATCGGTCGGTGTCCTGTCTAGGGCCGGCGGCCATCGGCCGCGCCGCTCAGTGCCGGGATTTCTTTTCGACGTGCCCGCCGAACTGGAACCTCATGGCGGAGAGCACCTTTGCGGCGAAATCGTCTTCGCCGCGCGAAGTAAAACGCTGGTACAGCGAGGCCGTCAGCACCGGCGCCGGCGCCGTCGATTCGATCGCCGCAAGAACCGTCCAGCGGCCTTCGCCGGAATCGGAGACCCGGCCGGAGAAACGTTCCAGCGTGGGCTGATCGAGCAGGGAAATGGCCGTGAGGTCGAGCAGCCAGGAGGCCACCACGCTGCCGCGCCGCCACACTTCGGTGATGTCCGCCAGATTGAAATCGTATTGGTAATGTTCGGGATGGCGCAGCGGGGTGGTTTCCGCATCGGCTTCGCGATGGGATTTTCCGGCGTTGGCATGTTTCAGGATGTTCAGGCCTTCCGCGTAGGCGGCCATCAGCCCGTATTCGATGCCGTTGTGCACCATTTTCACAAAGTGGCCCGCGCCGGAGGGACCGCAGTGGAGATAGCCCTCTTCCGCCGTGCCCGATGCTTTTTCGCGGCCAGGCGTGCGTTCAATGTTTCCGCGGCCCGGCGCCAGCGTTTTGAAAATCGCATCGAGATGCTTCACCACGCCGGTTTCGCCGCCAATCATCTGGCAGTAGCCGCGCTCGAGTCCCCATACCCCGCCGCTCGTGCCCACATCCACATAGTGAATGCCCTTAGCGGAAAGTTCCCTGGCGCGGCGAATGTCGTCAATGTAATAGGAGTTTCCGCCGTCGATCAGGATGTCGCCGCTGCTCAGTTTGGGAAGCAGGTCGGCAATCGTCGCATCCACGGCCGCGGCCGGCACCATCAGCCAGATGGCGCGCGGCTTCTGCAACTTGGCGACAAACTCATCGAGGGACGCGGTGCCCGTGGCGCCCTCGCTGGAAAGTTGTTTCACGGAATCGGCGCTGCGGTCGTAGGCGACGCACTGGTGTTCGCCCTTTAACAAGCGGCGCACCATATTCGCGCCCATTCTTCCCAATCCGATCATTCCGAGTTGCATCGTGAGCGTCCTCCGCGGAGTCTTGTGTGACTGACCGGTGAATCAGGATAGCGCTTGCTGTACGGCTTTGGCGAGTTTGGCGAGATCGCCCTTCACATTCTTGCCCAGGTGCACGCGCAGGGCGCGCCGGCCGCGTTCCGCCAGCACCGCGAAATCGCCGCGGGCTTGCGCGGCCTTGACCACGCCAAACGTGTACTTCTGTCCGGGTACGGGCAGGTCCACGGCGTCGTCGCACGTAATCTGCAGGAACACGCCACTATTGGGGCCGCCCTTGTAAGCTTGTCCCGTGGAGTGCAGGAAGCGCGGACCAAAGCCGAGGCAGGTGGCCACTTTCTTGGCGTCGCGCACTTGGTGGCGAATGCCCTGCAGCGCGTGCTCATTCCGCGGGTTCATGGTGATGTAGCCGAGCACGGCAAAATAGTCGCCCGGCCCGATGCGCGACAAATGCGCCCGCAAGACATCCGCCAGCTTCGGTCCATTCTTCAGCGCGGCGAGATTCTTTTCGTCCGCAAACAGTTTGATGCTGCCCGCTTCAAAAAATGGCGCTTCCGGAGGCAGCTTTCCGTTGGCTTCGTATTCCTCGGTCAGTTTGCGTGTTGCGATTTTGCTGGCTTCCACGTCGGGCTGATTGAACGGGTTAATGCCGAGGATCGAGCCCGCCACCGCCGTGGCGATTTCCCAGCGGAAAAATTCCTGTCCCAGGTCGTATTTATTGGACAAAACTATGCGCACAACCGGGTGGCCGGCTCTCTCGAGCGCGTTCACCGCCGCTTCCTGCGCTTTGTTAGTTTCATTGCTGAGGCGGAGGTAGGCAAAAACGCGATCGTTACCGTAAGCAGCGGGTTTGACGAGCTTCTCGCGATCCACGGGAATGATGCCCTTGCCGATTTTTCCGGTGGATTCGGCGATCAACTGTTCCAGCCAGGCGCCAAGATCGAAAATTCCCGGGGAAGTCAGAATGGTGAGTTTGTCGCGGCCGTGATTCGCGGCCACGCCCAGGATCATTCCAAGCACCACGCCGGGGTTCACGTCCGCAGCGCTTTCGGAGCCGCACGCCTTCACCATCTCTTGCGTGGATTTCAGGAATTTGGCGATGTCCAGGCCCATGCTGGCGCCGGGCACAATGCCGAAATTCGAGAGTGCGGAGTAGCGCCCCCCAATGCTGGGAACGCCGGCAAAAATGTTGCGGAAATGGTCCGTTTCGGCGACCTGTTGCATCTTGGAGCCAGGATCGGTGACGGCGATGAAGTGGCTGCCCACTTTTTCCGGGCCGACCTTGGCGTTCACGCGTTCAAAAAAGTATTGCTTGAAAATATTCGGTTCCAGCGTGCTGCCGGATTTGCTGGACACGATGCACAGCGTCTTGCGCAGATCCAGCTTCCTCTCCAGCGCTTTGATCTGGCCGGGGTCGGTGGAATCCAGAACATGCAATTCCGGGAAGCCGGGAATTTTCCCGAAGGTCAGGCGCAGCACTTCGGGGCAGAGGCTGGAGCCGCCCATGCCCAGCAGCAGCACGTGGTGGAACTTGGCCTTTTTTACTTTCTGCGCCAACTTCCGGAAGGTAGCGAGATTCGCGATTTGCTCTTGCGTGATGTTAAGCCAGCCGAGCCAGTTGCTCTCATCCGTGCCGCTCCAAAGCGAGGCGTCCTTATTCCAAAGCCGCGCGACCTTGTTGTTGTTTTTCCAGTCCGCAAACGAAGCATCAATTGCCGCGGACAGGGCCGGCGGCAGCTTGTAGGTAATTTTGTTCAGGCTCACGCGCGCACCCCAGCGCTTTTCCCCGTGGCGTCCAGCAATTGCTGGAACGCATCCGCGAAAAGCTTCACACCGTCAACGAGCAGCTTGTCCGTAACTTCCTTCATGGAAATGCCGGCCTTGCCCAGGTTGTCCATGGTTCTTGCGGCGCCGGCGACATCCTCGGTCAGGCTCCTGCGCAATTTGCCATGGTCGCGGAAAGCGTCAAAGGTGGCGGGCGGAATGGTGTCCACGGTATCCGCCCCGATGAGCTCTTCCACGTAGAGGACGTCGCGGTATTTCGGGTTCTTGGTGCTCGAGCTGGCCCACAGCAGCCGCTGCGTCTGCGCGCCCTTGCCTGCCAGCGCCTTCCAGCGCGGCCCGCCAAAAAGCTCTTGATACTTCTTATAGGTGAGCTTGGCATTGGCGATGGCGATCTTTCCACGCACGCTTTCCAGCAGATCCTTTTTCGCGCCGCTGGCCGTCTTTTCCAGTTCGTCCACTTTGGAATCCACGAGGGTATCAATGCGGCTGACGAAGAAGCTCGCCACGCTGGCGATGTGGCTGACGTCCAGCCCCTTGACGGCGCGCGCTTCGAGAGCGGCGATGAATGTCTCCGCGACCTTCTCGTACACCGATTGCGCGAAGAGCAGCGTGATATTGATGTTCAGCCCATCTTCCAGGAGCTGGCGGATGGCCGGGATGCCTTCGGGCGTGGCGGGCACCTTGATCATCAGGTTTTCGCGGCTTACCGCCTTCCACAGCCGCCGCGCCTCTTCCAGCGTGCCCTTGGTGTCATTCGCAAGATAGGGAGAAACTTCCAGGCTGACGTAGCCATCGCGGCGCTTGGACTGCTGGTACACGGGCTTGAAAATGTCGCAGGCATCCTGGACGTCGCGAATGGCGATTTTTTCGTAGAGGCTCTTGGCGTCAAGAGATTTGGCATCCTGCGCATTGAGAATGTCCGAGTACAGAGTGCTTCCGGCGATGGACTTCTCAAAAATGGCGGGGTTTGAGGTCATACCACGCAGCCCATCATTCTCAATCATTTTTTTCAGCTCGCCGCTGGTGAGCAGGTCGCGGCGGATGTAGTCCATCCAGGGGGATTGCCCGAAGTCCAGCAACCCTTTCAGGGGGTTGGTGCCGGACTTGCCTCCGACATCAGGAATCGTTGCTGAGGTAGTCATGACGCTTCTCCTTATATTCAAGGGCCTTAAGCTTAAATTGTACGACGGGCAGAGCGCGCGGCACGCGCTGGATTTCAGATTTTTAACATCTTTTCTTCCAACGCCTTAACCTTCGCCAGGCGCCGCACGTGGCGCTCTTCCCTGGTGAATTGCGCGCCCAGGAAGGCCTTCACCAGGTCTTCCGCCAGCATGACGCCCACCACGCGCGAACCCAGCACCAGGACATTCATATTGTCGTGCTCTACACCTTGATGCGCTGAATAGGTGTCGTGGCACATGCCCGCGCGGATGCCCACGAGTTTGTTCGCGGCGACGCTGGCGCCCACGCCGCTGCCGCAGATCAGCAGACCGCGCTCGGCACGGCCATCGAGCACGGCGCGGCCCACGGCCTCGGCAAAGTCCGGATAATCATCAGAAGGTATTTCATGATAGGCGCCAACATCGAGGACTTCGTGGCCGAGCGATTTCACTAGGCTGGCCATCTCGTTTTTCAGTTGAAAGCCCGCGTGGTCCGATCCGACGACGAGTTTCATGGTTGCCTCACTTGCTCAGGAGCTGTTTCGCCGCCGCCACAACCGTATCAACATCAAAGCCGAAGTGCTTCAGCAGGTCTTTCAGCGGCGCGGATGCGCCAAAGCTGCGCATGCCGATGATTTTGCCCCTGGGGCCGGTGTAGCGCTCCCAGCCAAACACGGAGGCCATCTCCACGGAGACGCGCGCGGTCACGTTTGATGGCAGGACACTTTCCTTGTAGGCGGCATCCTGCTTCTCGAAGAGTTCCCAGGACGGCAGGCTCACCACACGAGCCTTGATGCCCTCGGCCCTCAGTTTTTCGTACGCGCCCACGCACCACTGCAATTCCGTGCCGGTGCCAATCAGGATGACCTCCGGCTTGCCGCCATCGGCATCCGCCAGGACATAACCGCCTTTCGCTACGCCGGAAGCAGGCGCAAATTTCGCGCGGTCCAACGTGGGCATGGCTTGTCGGCTGAAAACCAGCGTGGACGGCCCGTGGATGTGCTGGAGGGCGGCTTTGTACGCCTCGGTCACTTCGTTGGCGTCGCCCGGGCGCAGCACCAGCATGTTTGGCATAGCGCGCAAGGAAGCGAGTTGCTCGATGGGTTGGTGCGTCGGCCCATCTTCGCCCACACCGATGGAGTCGTGCGTGAAGATGAAGAGTACCGGGATTTCCATGAGCGCCGCGAGACGCATGCTGGCGCGCATGTAGTCGCTGAAGTTGAAAAAGGTTGCCGCAAAGCCGCGCAAGCCGCTGAGCGTCATGCCGTTGACCGCCGCGCCCATGCCGTGTTCGCGCACGCCGAAGTGGACGTTGCGCCCCGCGTACTCGTCGGGGAAAAACTCGCCCGCGCCCTCAAAGAGCAAGTTGGTCTTGTTGGATTTGGCCAGGTCTGCGGAGCCGCCCACCAGCCAGGGAATGTTCTGAGCCAGGACGTTGAGCACTTTGCCGGAGCTCTCCCGCGTGGCCATGCCTTTCGGGTCTGGCGGAAACACCGGCAAATTTTTGTCCCAACCGGCGGGCAGCTCGCGGCGCTGCATGTGGTTCAGGCGTTCGGCTAATTCGGGGAATTGCTTGGAGTACTCGGCAAAGAGCTTTTCCCATTTTCCGTGCGCATTTGCACCGCGTGCGCCGAGGTGGTCCTGGAAATGCTGGTACACGCCGTCGGGCACGAGGAACTTCGCGTCTTCCGGCCAGCCGTAGTTCTGCTTCACCAGCTTGATTTCCGCTTCGCCCAGCGGTTCGCCGTGCGCTTCGTAGGAATCCTGCTTGTGCGGCGAGCCGTAGCCGATGTGCGAATCCACAACCAGAAGCGTGGGGCGATCGCTGGTCTTCAAAAATGTTCCGTAACCCCGCGCCAGCTCCAGCAGGTCGTTGGCGTCGGCCACACGCGTAACGTTCCAGCCATACCCGACGAATCGCGTCATCACGTCTTCGCTGAACGACCAGCTTGCCGGGCCGTCGAGGGTGACGCGGTTGTTGTCGTAGATCCAGCAAAGATTCGATAGCTTGAGGTGGCCGGCAAGCGACGCCGCTTCTCCCGCCACGCCCTCCATGAGGTCGCCGTCGCCGCACAGCGCGTATACGCGGAAATTGAACAGCTCAAATCCCGGCTGGTTGAAATTAGCCGCCAGCCATTTTCCGGCAATGGCCATGCCCACGCTGTTGCCCACGCCTTGCCCCAGCGGCCCGGTGGTTGTTTCCACGCCTGTGGTGAGGTGCGATTCCGGGTGGCCGGGCGTCCGGCTGCCCAGTTGGCGAAAGCGCTTGATCTCGTCCAGCGAGACAGAGAGCTCTTTCTGGACTTCGCCCTTGACGTTCACCGCGCGCACACCGGCCAGGTGCAAGGTGGAATAAAGAAGCATGGAAGCGTGTCCCGCGGAGAGCACGAAGCGGTCGCGGTTGGGCCACAGCGGGTCCGCGGGGTCATAATTCAAGAAACTCTGCCACAGCGAATAGACGACCGGGGCCAGACCCATGGGCGCGCCGGGATGGCCGGAATTGGCCTGCTGCACGGCATCAATGGAGAGGGTCCGGATCGTATTGATGCACAGTTGATCGATGTTTTGCTGGCTCACAGTGTCTCCCTTGCGGATCAGGGGATGACCGCAACGTGGGTTCAGGGGTTAGATGCAGCACCCGCAGATAAAGCACCCAAATTGTACAGCAAAAACGGCTGGGCAGGCTTGCGCGGCTGGCGTGCGGGCCACCGGCATCACGCGCCTCGCTTACGTCTCCACGGGCGATAGCAGAGTTTTCGTTTTCCACCCGGATGCGCCGGATGCCTACAGCCTGGTCCAGGGAATCGGCACGCATCCCGGCGCCAAGACCATGGGCTACGATCCCAAAACCCGCAATCTCATCGAGCCGGGCAGCGATAACGGTGCCATGGATGTACTGGTCTTTTCCGCCAAGCCCTGATGCACGCTCTATTCGCTCGTATTGCACTACCCCTCTGTATTCGCTAGATTGGAAGGGCCGGAGCCCGGGTGGCGGAATGGCAGACGCTGAGGACTTAAAATCCTCCGGGGATTTTTCCTCATGTGGGTTCGACTCCCACCCCGGGCACTGCGAGTTCAGCTGGTCGATGCAACACCATCTAATCAGATGATCCGACAATGCTTCCCTTGGAGAACCGATCTGTCCGGCTGTATTCAATCAGACCTAGACAGGGTGGTGTTCCGTTTGGATCAATGCCCGCGAACGACTTTAGCCTTTGAGACTCCTGGAAGTAGGCTTCGAGCTAGTGTTGCGCCGACCCATTGAGCCCGCCCGGCTAATCGGGCACTACGGCGGACTAGTCCGAACAATCTCCGTCAATCAAAGATTCGCCCCTGGGACCACAAATCATTGCAGCTTCGTGTATTCGGCCTTGGCTTGCTTTAAGAGGGGGAGGCTGGGGTCGGCGTCCTTCCAGAGATCTAACAACGTCACCAGCATCTTTCGGGCCTTCTGTTTATCACCACGCGAAGAGTAATCCGAAGCGAGGGTGTAACGGGCCTCCAGCCACCGCTGCTGAGGCTCCCAGGAAAGCGCTCGGACTGGGTCGCTCGTCAATTTCTCATACCAGAGAATTGCCTGGTCTGTCGCTCCTGATTGTTGGTAGGCATGCGCCAAGGCTTCGACGGAGAAAGGAGTGCTGCTGTCGTGGTCCGCAAGCGTGAGAAGATTGATCGCCTGCTCGGAGTGCCCTCCTGCCAAGGCGATCTCGCCTTGCAGGACATGCAGATAACCAGTTTGCTCGGCGCTTTTCGGGTCAACCAGTGGGAGGATCAGATTCTCGATTCCTTCTGCCTTCGCAGTTGCCTTTGCACGTGCGTACTCAAGCCCCACGAAGGCACCGAAGACGACCTTGGGCCCGAGATTCTTGATTTGGGCAGCAGCGGCATCGAGTTGTCGCAACTCTTCCCGACTGTCTCCCTGGCCTTCGGCGATGATGCCCAGCCACAAGTGCACTCGCGCTATGCTGAGCACTGCAGGTGGGCTCTCGTCGAGCAAGAGCGCGTCCTGAAACCTGCGTCGTGCGTCAGCGTAGCGGCCGTGGTACAGATCCAGCAGCGCCAAAGAGCGCAGGCCGCTCTCTCTCGTTTTCGGATCTGCAAGCAGGGCTGAAAAGACTTGTTCCGCCTTCTGATCCTCGCCGTTCGCAACCAGCGTAAACCCGTATTCCCGATTGGTGTTCCCCGTGGTCAACCATTGAGGACGGAGCTTGAACGTCTCCGCATAAGCGCGCAGGGCCTCCGGCAGGTTTCCCAGAGTTCGATAGGCGGTGGCCATTTCCACATAGGTTGTGGCGTCATCGGGCGCGACACGCAAGATTTCCCGGTATCGCCCAATTGCCTCTTGCTCCCTCCCATGCTTGCGTAGGAAATGGGCGTAGTCGGAAAGGACTTGCCAGTCGTCGGGGTAGTGCTCGAGGTAAAGGCGGTAGAGAGCGTCGGCGGAATCCACATGTCCCAAATCGTCTGCATAGTTCGCCTGAATGAAAAGGCGTTCGCGCTCCGTGGTTCGCGCCGAAAGCGCCAGCGCCTTGTCGTATTCACGCTGGCCAGCGGGCTGATCGTTGATGATATAACTGAAATCAACACCGGCTAACGCCGCATGAGCCATGGCAAAGTCCGGGTCAGCCTCAATTGCGGCTCGGAGAGCAGTCGCTCCGTCTGCAAATTTGCCTTGATGCCAGAGGGATATCCCTTCCGCATATTCCTTCAACGCCGCAAGCGACGAAGTGGTTACTTGGGGCAGCGGCCGGTTCGCGTTATGAATCTGGTACAGCGATTCTCCGAGGTCCGCGCGTGCCTCGCCCGATATCCGGTCCAGGGCCTCGAGAATGTGATCTTCTCCGTGGACCCGCTCGCTATACGATCGCACGGTGGTCCCGGTTTGCGGATCGATTAATTCCGCCGAAAGGGCATACTCCTGCCCCGTGCGTGCGATGCTGCAAGCGATCAAGCCTCGTATGTTCTCGCGCTGGCAAATCTCCCGGCCCAGCGCCGGCGTGATCCGCGCATCATCCGGCTTGCCCATAAGCTGGAGCACCGAACCAATGCGAGCGCGTGGAAATACGTTGAAGTGCCGCGACTGTTCGAGACTCACGGTGAACGCCGTCCGCAGCGCATCGTCGAGTTGCGGCTCGCCCGTGCCATTCTCGAAATCCGAAACCAGCACCGTGTCGCGAGGCGCAAACGAAAAGGCCGGCCGGCTATGTGTCAGCCACGCAGCGAGGCCACCCGCAATCACCAGCGCCACACCCAGCGGAATCCACAGCCTGTAGCGGCTGTGCGTCTTCGAGGAAACTTCCGGAGCGCCGGCAGATTCCGCAGCAGGTGCGCGTGCGGCCGCGCGATCGCCGTTGGGATGCGCCGCCTCTACGATCTCGACTTGTGCGATGAAGCGGTAACCGTGCCGAGGAGCCGTCTCGATGAACTGCGGGTTCTCTTTTCCATCTCCCAGGGCTTCGCGCAGCTTCTTGATGGCCGTGTTCAAGCCATCTTCAAAGTCCACAAAGGTGTCGCCGGGCCACAGCCGCTTCTGCAACTCCTGCCGGGTCACCACTCGCCCCGGACGTTCCAGCAGAACCGCCAGTAACTGCAGCGGTTGCTTCTGAATACGAACACGCCCGCCCGCGCGGCGCAATTCCAGCGATTCGCGGTCCCATTCAAATGGTCCAAAGCGCACAACCGTATGGGTTGACGGCTGCGTACGCATGGAAAACCCCACATTCTGGCAACAGGGGACTTAGGCCCGCGATTATACCACTGGGACTTTTCCGGTCCATCGCTTTCCTGCTCACCGTAGCGTGCTGATTCGCGGCGGCTTGCGTGTTCAGAAATAGTTCGGAAATAAACCGGCTTCTGCTCATTGACAGCACTACTGCTTCCGTAGCAGATTGTCGCCCGCTCCCTACCCAGGAGCCGAGGGCCCCGTGGAATGCCACACCGTTGTTTTGTGTGAAGCGGGATTCGAGATTATTAATGGAGGAATGATGAGATTTACGAAGCTTGCAAGCATCGGGTTCGCGTTCTTGGGAGCAACAGCACTCCTGCTTTCCGCGTGTGGCAGCTCGAGCAAAAGCAGCACAACCGCGAACAACCCCGCGCCTTCCATTACGAGTCTCATGCCCCCCTCCCTGACTGCCGGCTCCGCAGCGCAGATGCTCACCATCAACGGCACCGGTTTCGTCGCCGCTTCCACAGTCACGTTTAACGGAAATGCTGTGACCGCAACCGTTGTCAATTCCACGACGATAACTATTCCACTGACGGCAGCGGACCTGGCCACGGTGGGAACGGATCCCGTGATAGTTACAAATGCTGCGCCAGGCGGCGGATCCTCAACCTTCAATTTCAGCGTGACCGCAGGCAGCGCCATCGTCGGAGGCATCGTCTTCAAGAGCGGCGTCACGGGTGCCACGGTCACCTTTACCGCGGTGAACGCTGACGGCAGCAATGGCGCGACGGTCGCCACTTGCCAGACCGATGCCAATGGCAACTTCACTTGCACGCTCAGCCCCTTGCCGGCCGGCGAGGTTCGTGCCTGTGCCGCTGGGGGCACGTACACCAGCGAATTCGATGGCTCCACGATCACCAGCGACAGCCAGATCTGCGCGCTCATCGACCAGGTGCCCGGCACAGGCCTGACCGGCCTGGCGATTACGCCGGTTTCGGATTTCATCAACTCACTTGCGGTGGGCGATCTCACCTCCGGCAAAGCGGCTACGCTTGCGGCGGCGCACGCGGCTGCGACGGCGCAACTCGACGCGTTCTATGGCATCACTGTGGGTGTCCAGCCAGAGACGCTGACGCCCAAGTTTGGCGCGGCGGACATTACTGGCTCGCCGGATGCCTTCAAGCTGGGCGCCGTGCTTTCTTCGTATACGCTCGAAGGCGAGACGCTCTCTCCGGCCGACCCCGATGCGCTGATCGCCGCGCTTTCCGCGGACATCTCCGACGGCGTGTGGGACGGCAAGTCCAGCGGAACTCCAATAACGCTGGACGCGATCCGGAAAACCGTGAGCTACAGGAAAGTGAAGGCGGCCGCCAAGCCGATTCCCCTGGACGGAACAACGACCAGTCTGGATCTTCTGGCGGGAACATTCGAATTCGTGGCCGCTCTGATCCAGTGTCTGGACCAGGCTGCGTCGCAGACGCTGCCAGGTCAACCGGTGCCTCCTGCCTGCCAAGCCTATGCGACTCTGTCCAGTCAATCCCTAGCCTCTGTCGAGGCATTGATTCAGGCTGCGATAGGGACCAGTTCTTCAACTCCGGCGTTTGCCAATGTGGGGACGACAAACTCGGCCGCCGTGGTCGCCCAGATCATTGGTGGAACACAATACCTGTTCGTGGCGACGGGCCCCAACGGCATCGCGGTTTACGACTTCACCAATCCCAATAAGCCGGTGCCAGGCAACGTCTGGCCGTCAATTGCCTCGGCCATTGGCCCTTTGAGCTTCCCCCAAGTCACAGGCCTCATTCCTGTCGGGCAATCGCTTCTGTTCGCCTTTAATTTTTACACCACGGGGGGCGTGCTCTTGGATAGCTCGATGCTTGTCTCCGGCACGCCGGGCATCAGCGATCCGGTTTTGTTCAGCGAGACGTTGCCGCTGAAAAATCAGGCTGGAGTAAGTTTCCTATACAGTGGCAGCGCACCAATCTTCATCGTGGGCGGAACATACACCGGAACTACTCTTTACGCCGACACGGCCGACGGCTACTACGTTTTCACCCCCAACTTGAGTCAAGGAACCATTACTGGCGTGGGCACCCCGCAGCTATTTCCTGTCACGGATCCAAATCAGCAAGTGAGCATGCAGATGGCCGTCGATCCAGCGCAAAGCCTCATCCTGGCGGGAAACTCCATACCGAACACCAGCCCCTCGGGAGGCGTACAACTCATAGATCTAAGCCAAACTCCGGCGACTTCTCACTTTTGGGACAGCACGGCGACCGGCTTCCCAAGCCCGTCGGGCGCCGCGGTTTCCGGAACCTCGATTGACACGAACTACGGGGTCGGAATCCTGAGTTTCGAAGATTCGGCGAACGCCACGTTCCTGAACCTCTCTGGCATTGCCGAGCAAGCCGCCGCCGGCTCGGGGGCATATCCCACGTTCTCGATCCCGTCCGCTCAGACGGTGCAACTGCCACTCGCAAGCTCTTCGGGGCCATCAGGTGTTCTTACGGCCGCCGGTTCACTTGTGGATTCGAACTCGCACCTGGCGCTGTTCATGTCCGGTGACAACGTTCAGTTTGCCGTTGGGGCTATCCAGAATCCGAATGCGGTCCCATCCGGCAGCGCCTGGCAAGGGCTGAGCAACTGGATGTTCTGGAACGTCCGCAATTCGTTTACTTCGATTCTTTGGTTCGTTCAGGACTCCGAACCATTTTCCGCTGGTATCGTCACAAGCGTGGCCAACAATGAACCTTACGGCTACATTGTGGACGGCTCCGGCCTGGGCGTCGTTCAAGTCTCCATGAACGATTTCGTCAATATGGCGGCGTCCGGCACCTCCGGCGATGCGCTGCACACGCCGAAAACCGATCCCGCCACGACCAATACGGCCCCGAGCGGGGCAGCCACCGTGGGCCCTATCATGCAGGAACTCTACTTTTTCCCCAACGCTGTTACTTCAGTAGCTATAACGGCGAATCCGAATCCGGTTTCCGCCAACGCTACCTCGCAATTGACCGCGAACATCACGCTCCCTGACGGCACCATCTTGCCCCTTACCAGCTCGACTAGTACCTATACTTTGGCCTGGACCGCCTCGGGAGACGGCACGATCAACCAGAATGGCGTGTTTACTGCCGGGAGCTCCGCCGGTTTGTCGACGGTGATGCTATCAGTCACGTTCCAAGAACCCAACCTTCAGACTTTTACACTGGAAAATGTCGAGTTCGTTATAACTGTTGTTAACTAACCCTGACGCTTTCCCCCGCGCCCCAAGCGCGCTGCCATCGTGCCCGCAGGTTCCGGCCGCTTCCGCGGTTGGAACCTGCGCGGCCTTTTTTCTTGGCTTCTGACTCGTCTCTGACTCCGCTCCGAGGTGCTGTGGCCAGTCCCGGATCGAGTGATGTCTGCGAACACGAGTGTGGATTTAGACAAGCACACGCTCGGGAATCATTCGCGAGGCATATGGCACTCCTCGGGGAGGATGCCCGTGCGGCGCAACGCGACCGCTCCGCAGTCTATCGCCAATCTCATTCATTATATTGCCCTGATTGGTAAGGACTTGCGGGTTCAGAAATAGTTCGGAAATAAACCGGCCTCTGTTCATTGACACCCGAAATGCTTTTCCTGCACAGTGGCGCGCATTGTTCTTCGGAGGTTGTGCGCCAATGGATACGGTTGAGACGGAAAAGGCAAGGAAGGCCTTTGAAGAATTGCTTTCCGCCTACTGGGCAGCACAATTGGCACAATTGCACGCACAACCGAATTCGGACGACACGCAAAACGGGCCAGATGCACAAAAAACGAACGGGAAAGAAGGAGACGCCAGATGAACGCGAGACTCAGCAACGGAAATGTTTTGCGCAGTGCGAAGAGGATTCTTGGCCTCGCCGGACTGGCCAGTTTGGCGCTGGTTTGCGCCGGGGCAGCCTGGGCGCAATCGAGGCCGACACAGACCCAATCCACTGCGGCGCCCTCAGCCGCAGCCGTGCCCGCAACTTCGCCCGGCGCCATTCCGTCCGGCTCCGCGCCTGATGCCAAGCAGGTGGTGGCGCAGAATTCGCCTGCCAAGCCCTCCGCGCCAAAGGGCCAGTCCGAAGGCATCAAAGTTCACGGCCACTGGATCATCGAGGTGCGAAACCCCGACGGAAAGGTCGTCACGCACCGCGAATTTGAGAACGCGCTCGTGACCGGAACCATAAATGACGGGGGCGCGTTCCTTGCAAGCATCCTCGGCCGCGTAGTAACGCCAGGCAGTTGGGCGATCCTTTTATTCATTCCAGGTAATGGGACTAGTCTTGCTGCCTTGGGCATGGATATTAGTGAGCCCGGGTCACCGGAGGCTGCTGAGTGTACCGGGTCTACGGCGACGTTCACTTGTTCGAATACGTTGTCTTTGACCGCTCCTAGCTATGGCATCGATGTTTTCAGTGGGGAGACTCTGACGCTCACTGGTTCGGGACCTGTACCTTCGGATCTTTCGACCGCGGCTTCCCCCGCCCAAATAGCTCTGGTACAAACGAAATCAATTACTTGCGCGAACGGGCCATCAGTTACGCCCTCGTCTTGCAGCACTTCCGCTCTCTCGCCGGCTCCATTGGGCTTTTCTTTCACCTCTAGGACTCTGGACGGGATCAACGGAGACCCAAGCCCGGTGCCGGTGGCCTCTGGACAGACGGTCCAGGTAACTGTGGTTTTCAGCTTCCAGTAGCTTTCCGACTGTCTCACTTGGGCAACAAGCAGCGGAGAGATGTGAGAGCGCAGGAGGCTGGAAAATGAGCGGCGGCAAGCGAAGCAGAGATTACTGGAAATTGCCGGTGGGAATTGCGTGCAGCGTAATCCTGCTGGCCGGGCTGGCGGCAGGAAGCCACTGGCCTCGCGCCGAGAAAACGGCGGGGCCATCGCCGCTTGAGGCAGCTCTGGCATCGAGCACCCACGCGGCACAAGCTTCGTTCGCAGTCGTACCCACACTTCCTGCACTGCCTCTCGCGACCTCGCATCTAACCAAGCGCGTGCCTGCTCCCGAATCAGCCGCTTTGGCCATGCAGCCCGCTGCAGCCTCCTCACCTGCACTGTCGCCGGTATCGACGGCGCAAGCCATGAAAGTGTTCGCCGGGCTGCCGATGATGTTCGAAGCCAACAATGGCCAGACCGATCCGCGCGTGAAATTCCTTTCTCGCGGCGCGGGCTACACTCTCTTTTTGACACGCGACGAAGCGGTCCTTTCGCTTCCTGTGCGGGCTCCAAAAACCAATCCCTCGCCGGAAACGAACCATCCGATTTCCCGGGCCACACCTGCTGCATATCATGCAGGAGCAGTGGCACCAGGCAACGACGCCAATCTCCCTACAGCGCGAGCCCATGCGCGCCCCGACGTTCTCACCATGCGCCTGGTGGGAGCGGATCACGCTGCTGAAGTCACAGGTGTGGATGCGCAGAAAAGCGTCACGAACTATTTCAACGGCAGCGATCCCAAGAAATGGCACACGCGCGTTCCGAATTATGCGCGCGTGAAATACGCAAACGTTTATCCAGGAGTGGACCAGGTTTACTACGGCAATCAGAATCAGTTGGAATCCGACTTCATCGTGGCCCCCGGGGCCGACCCCAGCGCCATCACTCTGGAAATTCGCGGCGCACGGCGCATGCGCCTGGATGCCCAGGGCAACTTGATCCTGAGCACGCGCAACGGGGAAATGCGCCTGCTGAAACCGGCGCTGTATCAGCCTGCCTCCGGGGCGACGATACAGCGTACGGAAGTCCGCGGGAGTTTTGTGCGCCGCGGGCCGAGGAGCGTGAGCTTCGCGCCGGGTTCCTATGATCGCACGCGGCCGCTGGTGATTGATCCGGTCATGTCGTTTTTCAGCTATTTCGCCGGGAACAGCAATGACGTGATTCGAGCAGTCGCCGTGGATTCGCAAGGGAACATGTACGTCACGGGCCAGACAACGTCGGACGATACCACTTTCCCGCCAGCCACGCCGGGCTATGGCTGCTACAACGACCTCGATTGCGCAGCCGGAGACCTATTTGTCTTCAAAATCAGCTTTTCCGGAACGCCGGGCAGTAGTCCGCAGCTTGCGTATTTCAATTTCTTCTACGTGCAGATTGTAGGCCGCACCGTGCCTCCCAATGGCGATATCGGCAATGCGATTGCCGTGGATTCGCAGGGAAATGCGTACGTTGCAGGCACTACCGCGTCCGGAGATTTCGGCGTTGTAAGCCCCTGCCCGGGCTGTCAAGGCAGTAGCTTCGTAGCAGAACTGGACCCCACCGGGAACATCCTATTTTCCACCACACTGGCCGGCATCGGCTCGCAAATAAACGCACTCGCACTTGATTCAGCCAGCCCGCCGCACATTTTTGTTGCTGGCACGCTTGCGGGCGATTCCCTGACGCCCAACACCGCGAATGGGTTCACGCCCGTAAATGCGTTTCAGCAATCCGGTCCCGCACAGAGCAGCGGTCTCACCACCGGGTTTGTCGTCGAATTGGGGACGGGTGCGACTGCTTGCGCGAGTTCGACGGTCACCCAAGACTGCGTGCTCTACGCCACATTTTTCGGGGGGAACGAAGGCGGCAGAAGTGGCTCCGGTGGGCGGGGGCGCGCCGGTTTTGGGAGGAGATTTCATCAACGGTATTGCCGTGGACAACCAAGGTCTGGTGTACATCACCGGCACAACCTCCACGAGCGATTTTCCCGTGAATGCGAAGTTAGCCGGGTATAGCCAGGCGACTTGCCTTACAACGGAAACGTGCACGCTGGCTTTCCTTGCCAAGCTCGATCCCACTGCTGGAGCGGGCGGATTGCTCTACTCCACGACGCTCGGCTTGCCCAGCACAACCGCGCCCGTGCAATACATTGGCAACGCCGTGGCGGTGGCGAAAGACGGCTCCGGATATGCCTACATTACTGGGAACACCGGGAATCAGATCAATGGCCTGAATAACCAAGGCTTGTATTTTCCCACGACCTCCGGCGCAGTCGGCACCCCGGGGAATAATTCCTGCGTTTCCATCAGCGGAGGCGGGGCGACTTGCCCGGGAAGTTTTGTATCCGAAATCAATACGAATGCCACAGGTTCCTCCTCGCTGGTCGCTTCGACTTATCTGGGTGGAGTGCATAGCGTCTCCACTTACAGTCCGTTCACCTCCGCGAATGCCATTGCTGTGGACTCGGCCGGAAACGCGTTCGTCGTCGGCGGCACAACTTCGACCGACTTCCCCTTGCCGAATGTCGGCCTCAGCTCCACCGCCATCCAGAATACTTTGCCATGCACTTACCTGGTCGGCGGGGAGGATACGCAAAGTATTTTCCTTGCGGTGCTCCCTTCGGGGCTGAATAGCATTCTCTATTCCACCTATCTGGGCGGAAGTGGTGTGATTGGAACGCCGGTTACGCTTGGGAACGTTACCTACCCGGGCGGGACGACGGATTCCGCGAGTGATTTTGCAAACGCCATTGCCTTGGACTCATCTGGCAATGCCTACATCGTGGGACAGGAAACTTCCGGCAATTTTTACATCGCCCCGTCAGCGGGTGTTCTCTCTCTCTACAATGGGGACAGTACCGGGTTTACATATCACGCTTGGGCGGAAATCATTGGGACCGGGATCACTCCCCCGTCAACGTTCCCTATCGTCTCGCTTACGCCGGCCAACGGAGTCAATTTTGGCAACGTGGGACTCACCGGCAGCGGCGCGGCGCAAATTACGGTGCAGAACACAGGAACAGCAGCTCTCACTGTTTACGGCATCACAATTGTGCCGGATTCCGGCACGCCGGCGGGCACGTTCACCGAATCCGATAACTGTTCAGGCAGAAGTATCGCCATTTCGGCAAGCTGCATCATAAATGTCTACTTCACGCCGGGGGCGATCAGTTCCTATGGCGCCACGCTTCAGTTGACAGACAACGCCTCAAGCGGCACCCAAACCGAGCGTCTGACGGGCGCTGGTGTCGCGCCATTCCCGATGGTCACGCTCTCGCTCATCCAGAACGGCACCTTTACCACCAGTTTCAACAATACGGCGCAGTTCGGGACCATCGAGCAAGGCGGGTCCAGTTCGACGGCATCCATTCTGGTGGACAACAGCGGCACGGCTGCACTCGTCCTGGGCAGCCTCTCTGTCGTCGCGCTCGGCGGAAATGTGGGCGATGTGACTACATCCGGAGACACCTGCTCCGGTGCGACGATTCCAGTTTACAGCAGTTGTCGGATTAATCTGACTTTCGCTCCTTCGAGCAAACCGGGGACGCAAGATGCCCTGGTGTTGGTGATTCCAGACAACGCGCCGAATACGCCGCAGGAGGTCGCCCTCATTGGAACGAGCGGCACCCCTCCGCTGCCGCCTACTGCGATACCTGTGCTGGCCTCTGTGAACGATGATGTGCCGCCTGTTCCGGCCAATAACGGCGGCAGCGGCGTGATGGGTGCCGTTCATTCCGCCGTAAGCTCCGGCGGACTGTTTGTAGCGTTTGAGTCCGATGCCACGAATCTTCCAGGTCTCGCGAACTCGACCGAGGGGCTCGACAGTATTTACTTGCGGACGATTTGCCTGCAAGAAAGCGCATGCAGTCCGGTCACACAGTTCATTTCCTACGCGCCCACTTCTGGCCCGAATGCCAATGGCGGGGCGCCATGCATCCTCAACACTGCCTACACCGGGAGCGTCCGCCCGGCCATAGATTCGACCGGACAGTTCGTAGCTTTCCTGTCGGATGCCTGCGGGCCCGCCGGGTCCAACCCCATCACTTACATCTATCTGCGAAATGTGGCAGGCAATAGCACCAGCATGATTTCGCTGGACGACAGCGGAAATGCACTCGGCGCTACCGCCTATTCGATGAGCGCGAACGCGCGATACTTTGCTTACTCGAGCAACTCCTCCAATGTCGCGGGACTAGCCTCGAATCCCGGCACCCAGATTTTTGTGCGTGACGCCAATTGCACTCCCCCTGCAACAACATGCATACCGACCACGCTGATCTCGCAGGAACCCAATGGCAGCCCTACGCCATCGACCGCGACGACCGAGCAGTCCTACATCAGCCCGGATGGCCGCTACGTTGTGTTCTCTTCCTCGGATCAGAACCTGGCCACAGTTCCTCCCTTGAGCTTCGCCGCAGACGCCGTGGTTGTTTATCTGCGCGATACTTGCAACGGCGTCACGGGGAGTTGCACGCCCAAAACGACCGCCATTTCCGTTGACTCAACTGGTACGGCAGTATCCGGCGGTGAGGGCGCTGCGGTTGCAAGTGGCGGCCGGTTCATTATTTTCGGCTCCTTCGCGTGCAGCTTATTGCCCGGCGGGTGCACAGGCTCGTCGCCGGAAGAAGTTTATCTGGCGGACACCTGCACCTATAACGGAGTGGCAGTGCCGTCATGCACCGCAGCGCCGCCGAAACTCATTTCGGTGGACCAGAACGGACTGCCGGACAGTTTCCTGAGCGCTACGGTCGGGCCGCCCACCATTACCGCGGATGGCCGCCTGGCGATGTTCACTTCTTATACTCCTCTCCTTGCCAATGTGACAGGCCAGGCGATCTACGCCTACGACACGTGTACGAGCAACGACGCACCCGTGGCCAATTGCACCTCTGGCCTGCACGTGGTTTCTGTGGATTCCAGCGGGACCGCGTTCACCAACGGTAGCGATTATGCTTCCACCGATGCGACTGGTCAGTTTGTGTCCTTCGGCACCAGCGGGGACGCGGCGACGACTCAGAACCCGACGCCCATGAGCGCGGGCGTGTATCTCGGGCTGGGCTCGGGCTTCGCGGGTTCCACCGGGCCCGCGCTGCAGATTACTCCGACCGCCATCGACTTCGGCAACGTGCTTCCCCCGGCCACCAGCGCGACACAGACGATCACCGTGACAAATGCGAGCCCGTTTTCGACGGTGACGGGCCTGACTGTCTTGCCTGCGGCTCTGACCAACGGGTTTGCCTATGTGGCCCCGGGCTCGAATTCAACCAATTGCCAGACGACTGCACAGCTCCTGCCTCTGCAAAGTTGCATTACCCTGGTTGACTTCACTCCGCCGGGCATCGGCCAGGAGATATCTTCGATCGCCTACAGCGCACCCAGCGTCGGCTCACAGACCGTTCATCTAACAGGATGGGGTGGAGAGTCCTCGATTATTTTTGAGGACATGAACGGAAATCCCATCTCGAGCTTCAACTTCGGTACGATTGAAAGTGGGACGACGTCCACGCTCCAGGTGCAGGTTGCCAACACGGGAACGTCGCCGGCCGGAACAGCACCACTTGAGTTTTTGCTTTATTCGGTCACGGCCCCATTTGGCGCAAGCGTAAGCCAGTGTCCGGCAAACCTCTCATCCCTGACCGGCCCGGAATTCCCGAATCTGCTCGCGCCCGGCGCCAGTTGCTTCATTACGCTTTCCTTCACACCCTCCGCCGCTGGAGCGGCCTCGGGCCTGGTTACGTTCGTTGACAACGCGCAAACGAGCAATATTGCGATCATTCCAAGCCAAAGCAGCAGCGAAACCGCGCAATCGCTTCCTCTGAGCGGCACGGCGGCGGCCACAACGCAAGCGCACTTGATCCTGACGGCCGTGCCTTCGCCGAATCCCGCCATTGTGGGCAACCCACTGACTTACTTACTAACCCTGACCAATGCCGGCCCTGCGACGGCGCAGGGAATCACGATAAACTTGAGCTCTCCGACGGGGACGTACACGAGCATCGCCTCAAGCCAGCTTACTTGCTCAGGTCCTGGCACGAGTTCCACCACGGGTTACGCAACGTGCAGCCTGAATTCGCTGGCGGCCAATGGCTCCGCGAATATCACGTTCATTGTTACCCCTGCGCAAGTCACTTCAAGTTTCAGCGTGACTTTCTTCCTGAACGAAACGACCGTTGATCCCAACCCCATCTATGACACGGTGAGTGTTTCCGTTCCTGTGATCGCGGCCGGGCAACTCCTGCCAGCGGTTGTCACCGATAACGAAACGATCACCGTGGCAGACACAGAAACGTTCCCAGATATCTTCGATAGCGAGACGATCACCGTGACGGATGCCGTTAAGGTGACGGCATGCTCGGTGTTTACAATTTCCCCGTCCAACGCACTGCCTGCCGCGACGGTTGGAGCCGCCTATTCGCAGCAGTTCACGCCCTCCGAATCCGGAACGTTTACCTGGACGATTAGCAGTGGCTCGTTGCCGGCGGGGTTGAGTTTGAATCCGGGCACTGGCGTACTCTCCGGCACACCTACAGGCTCGGCGGGCAATTTCACTTTCACCGTCACCACGACCGACCAGAACGGCTGCCAGGGCAGCGCCAATGTCTCGCTGACGGTGAATGCTTCTGCGGCAGGCAGTACGACGACAACCATCACGTCGACGAGTTCCACCTACCAAGGCGTTGCTCTGCCTGCGAATCTTGCGTTGGTGGGAAATCCGATCACCGTGAACTTTAAGGTGCATCCGGCATCGGGCAGCGCAACCCCCACTGGAACCGTCGCGGTGTCGGACAGCTTCATTCCCGCTGACACTTGCCCGCAACCGGGGACGCTGAATGCCGGGACAGGATCGTGTACGTTGACGATTGAGCAGTTGGGATCAGGTAGCACGCAACTGACGGCTACATACACCCCAGACGCAACTTCGAGTGGACTTCTCTCAAGCACTTCAAGTCCGGTTGCGGAAAACATCGTGCAGATCACGGCCTGCGGGCCCTTGCCCTCAGCTCAAACGTCAGCTCAGGGAACAACTGTAACCTTTACCTTTTCGACCTGCCTTGCAACCGATGTTCTGACCGCGCCGGGAGCTGTGGTGACTGGCTGTCCACCGGATGCGCAATGCAGTGCCGCGGTTACGCCGGTTAATCTGGGCGTGTACAAGGTGGTCGTTACGATCGTGCTTGGCGGAACGGGGAGTATTGTTCCGCTCCCGAATCCCCGGCCATGGGGCGAGCCCTGGCCGCTGATACGCCTCTGTGTCGGCGTGTTCCTGGCAATCCTAATGGCACTTCAACTGACGCGGCAGAATCGGGCGCGGCCACGACTCTTGTATGCTGCCGGCTTGCTGATTGCGGTGCTGTTGAGCGGTCTATCCGGGTGTACCAGCGCTAGCGTCGTGGGGCCAGGCGGCGGTGGTGGTGGGACTCCGCTGAATACCTACACGGTGAACGCTGCGGTAACCGCAGGAAACTTCAGCACGACCGTGCACCTGACGCTGATAGTGACAAAATAACGGTCTCGCACAGCAGCATGTGGTGCGGCCTTGATTGGCGCGCGGCATCATTATTCGCGTGACGGACGTCAATTAAACACTGACTCGGATCCTGGCCGTTGCATCGCATCAAGGCAGCTGAGACAGAGAATGGCTGCTTTACGTTCAAGCGAGGCCGAAGCAACGCTCGCGGTGAGCATGCGAAACGATGGCAACTGGACGATTAGCGCATTATAAAAGGGCGCCCGATTGGAGTAGGTTTTGATCGTTCGCATCAACGCCTACAACAAGGAGCGCCCCATGAATGAAGCCAAGTATATTGGGATGGATGTGCATCAGGCAACGATCTCTGTCGCCGTTTGGGATTCGAGCGGGAATCTGGTGATCGAGGCCATTCTTGAGACGAAAGCGGAGACGATTCTGCAGTTTCTGCGCGGGCTGCGCGGCAGTTTGCACGTAACCTTGGAAGAAGGAACTTGGGCAGCCTGGCTGCACGATCTGCTGAAGCCTCATGTCACACGAGTGGTCGTCTGCGATCCGCGCAAGACCGGCTCGGGAAAAGTTAGGAACAGAAATGATCGCAACGACGCACGCGAACTGGCAGAGCTCTTGTATAGGAACAAACTCGAGCCGGTCTACCATGGCGAGCATGGCATCCGCACCCTGAAGGAACTGGCACGCAGTTACCTGGCGACCACTCGGGATCTGACGCGGGTGATGACTCGCGTGAAAGCGATCTACCGGAGCTGGGGGATTCCTTGTGCCGGCCAACAGGTGTATGCGCCTCGTCACCGGCTGGAATGGCTCGCGAAACTGAGCGAAGTCGGCGTCCACCGTCGGGCGGAACTGTACTACCAACAGTTTGACGCGCTGGCTGCTTTGCTTCAGGAGACCCGGCGGGAACTGCTTGTGGAAAGCCGTAAGCACTCCGCAGTGAAGTTGCTGCGGCAGATTCCTTCGATTGGTCCCATTCGCGCAGCTCTGCTCGTAGCGCTGATGCAGACGCCGTATCGTTTTCGCAGCAAGCGCCAGCTGTGGGCCTGCATCGGCCTGGCACTGAAGACCCACATGAGTGGTGAATATCGTTTCGAGGACGGACAGCTCAAACGCTCCAAGAAGATCCTGGCCATCCGCGGACTCAATCGTAACCACAACCATGATCTGAAAAACATCTTCAAGGGCGCGGCCACCTGGGCGGCTGGCAACAGCGGACCTTTTCAGAATTTCTGCGAAGCTTGCGTGGCCCGCGGGATGAAGCCACACATGGCATGCCTCACATTAGCGCGCAAGATTGCCGCGATCACTTTGCTCGTGCGGAAGAAAGGAGTGCGTTTCGACGCCGAACATCTAAAGCAACAAGCAGCTTGCGCGTTGGCTAGAGAGCCTTTTTCCTCACAGGATTCATTTTCCGGTGATGACTTTTCGGTTCTTCCGGCGCTCTGGTTCGAGGGTGAGTATCCATAAGGGCGTTAGGGCGGAGCGTGTGCTTCCAGCACCGCCAGTCTTTTGATTAACTATAGGCCCCCTCGGACAACCAGAAAAAGCTATAGGCCACGAGCCTCAGATAGAACCATGGTTGGCACTTCGCCACCCTACTGCTTGCAAGCGTCAGAAATCGATAGCATCGTTACACCAGCAACGACATGAATTCGTATACAGGAAAAATCTCAAGAGCGTCGCTCCATCACATGGGCTGGACGCCTAGTCCAACTATCACCCAGCTTCCAGCGCTCGGGGAACTATTTGTCTTGACATCCCCTTTTATAGAACGCGCTTACCGGACCTTTGGGTACTAGCAGGAACTTGGACGGTACTACTTCTTTGTAGCCTTCTTAACGATATGCAGCTTCACTTCTCTACCAGTGACGTCGAGAATGTACGCGTGTTTCCCCTCGATGGCAATTTTCGTTTGCACATTTACCGCAATATCCGGTGCGCGGCTATTGTTGTGCTGGCCCGGTTTGAAGGTATAGTCGACAAAATAAATCATATCGGCGGTCTCCATGGTGTAGTGCATGATGTTTCTTTTGCCCCGCAGTTCCCCCGAAACATCGGTTTCCGAAGCATCTACCACCATCGCGGTTTTCCACTCCCGCGTGTTCGCCAGAGACGCAGTCGCGACCAACATGGTCAACATCAGAAGCCTGACCTTTTTCATTGGGCCTCCTCAGCGGAGTATAATGCCATTCTCATCTCTACCCGACTTGCCGGGACCTGTTGGCATCGGCTCGGCGCAAACGTAATCTTGCAACAACTACGAGATACGCCAACAAGGCTTCTTTCGCTCTGGCAGCGCTTCCGGATGTGCGCAACAGCCCCGTTTGATGGTTCTGGGAATAATTAACGATGGCCGTTTTTACAGGAGTTGTCGCCCCTAGCAACTACGTTGTGTGACGACCTGCCAGATATTCCTCAGCAGCAAGCCCACTGAGCCAAGAATATTCAAGTCGCACGAACACGCACGTCCTTATTCGTCGGTGCGGTCCCAGAGCCCATTGGACCTGAGCGCTTCGACTTCGCGTCTGGCAAGGTCCTGCAGAACCAAATAATTGGCCTTAGACGCGCGGTTCAAAGGCATCTTGCCAGCGTCCAGCAAGACGTAATGGCGCGGCCGCATGTAGGAAGCCAGGCCGCGCGCGTGTTTCTCGAGCACTTGCCTGGTGAGTTCAGCGCCAGGTTTCTGTTCCACGAAGGCGACGATGGCCTCGGAGATGATGGCGTGCTCCACGCCGACCGCCGCGCACGAGGCGACTTGATCGAGCGCACAGAAGTGGTTTTCGACGTCTCCCGGGAACACTTGGTATCCACCGGGCTTGATGATCCACTTGGCACGGCCGACGAGATGCAGGCCGCCAGCATCGCGGAAGCCGATATCTCCGGTGTAGAGATAGCCATCCTTGGAAACAGTGGCAGCCGTGGAGGCTGGATCGTTGATGTAGCCAAGGAAAGTCTGCGGGCCGGAGAAGCACACGCAGCCACGCTCGCCGTCGGGCAGTTCGGCTCCGGCAAAGCCGTCGGCTCGCATGGGATGGCGGATGGTCACGGGGTAGACGGGCATGGCCCAACCGAGGCTGGAGACACACTCCCCGGCGCGCTCTCTCTTGCGGTGGATGTAGGTGCAGAAACCGGCGGTTTCGGTGAGACCCAGACCGGTTCCGATCGATGGCGCCATAGTGGCCATCTTTTCGATGAATGGTGCCGAAACCTGCTGTCCTCCGTAAGCGACGAATTCGAGGCTGGAGAGGTCGAAGGAATCGTAGTCCTTGAGCCTCCACTCGAACTGGAACATCGCCGGAATTTGGCCCACCACGGTGACCTTGTATTCTTCAACGGCTTCCAAGGAGCGCAAAGGTTCAAAGACCGGCAGAAGCACTGCCGTGCCGCCTTCGAAGATCGTACCTGCCAACAGCTCCGTCTGACAGCCGACATGGCTGGGTGGCAGGTTGACCAGTGTGACGAGGCCCTTGTCGCAGCGGAGGAGCGCTTGGCTGATGCACATGGCCTGGCAGGAAATATTGCGGTGGGAAAGCAACGCGGGCTTGGGCGAGCCCGTGGAACCCGTGGTGAAAATGACCAGTGCTCCTTCATTCTCGCTGACGGATTGCCTGGCTGCGCTGTAGCTTGCGGCGAGGTCCTGCCCTTGCGCGTCGGAGGAAACCGGATCGCACAGCCGCATGGCATCCTGGAGCAGGGAGGTGGCCGGGGTGGCGCCCTCCACGCACTCTTCGGCGGGAGAAAACTGCAAGAGCATTCTGAGCGCCGTGCGCGAACGGATCTCTTTCACGAGAGCTATGGGGTCAATGCCACCCGGAACTTTGGTGAAGGCAAAGCCTTTGGCGTTCACAAGAGCGAGGCTGCGTAACACTTCCGCGGTGAGCAGGCGCAGATCGAGCGGCACGAAGATGACGCCGATTTTGAAACAAGCGTACTCGAGGAAAATATGCTCGCTGAAAAGCGGCAGAAGCGTGGCGAAGCACTCGCCCTTGCGGAAACCGCATTCCAGCAAGCGAAGGGCGAGGCCGGTCGCCATGCGATCGAAGGCGGCCCAGGAGACTTCCTGTTTGCGATCCGCGTCAATGAGGGCGATGGCGGAAGGCTTCTCCCGCGCCCACTTCTCCACGATGCCATGAAGGAGGTGACGATCTCCAAAGCGCTTCTCAAAGTCGTTTGGCGTGAGGCTGGGAAGGTTATCGGGAATGGCCATGTGTCACGATCCTAGAGCGGCGTTCCGGAAAAGAGTGGGATGCAAGTGGGCGGTCCTGGCCTGCCCCCTCGAAGAAATCACGGCGAATCGGTTTGCGCATCACGAAGAGTTTACATCAGGTCGTTCTAGGATTCGCCATTGGTGAAGTCAACGAGCAGGGCGGAAGGAACTTCCAGGCCCGGGTCCCTGAAACTGAATGTTTTTCCTAAGCTAGGGTCGGCTCAATCCCTGGTAAACGCGCTTCGTACTATGATGCACTTTTCCGGTTGGGCGACAAACCAGAAGTTGACTAGCCAGAGGCCTTCTCATGGAAGGACTTAGCCTCTAGGTTGCGTAATGAATTTGAAGGACGCGATGCGGCGGAGCTCGTACCTATGGTTGGTCAAACGCCTCAGCCGTTTCGCTGGTTCACGGTACCGGCAGTGCAGGCGGTGGATGGTCAACATAGATGCGCCGCAGCAAACTCTCGGGCCATAGTGCCAGGGACGCGCCGTTCTTGTTGGCCTCCGCTGCTACTTCGTTGTAGCGCACCAACAGCAACCGAGGGTCCAGCAAGCAGTCGGTGAAGACTTTCCGTCCGAAGCGTCTCTCCACCAGCGCCGCCATCTCGTAGCCCACGGTGTACCACGGCCCCTGATAGCCGAAGAATGTGGAAGCTTTCTCCTCTATCGCGTCACCTTTCAACTTTCCATCGAGCACATCGCCAAAAAACTGCGTCAAGGAGGCCAAATCCTCGTTGAAGTGCATCATGTCACTGTCCCAGCGGGCCCGCGTGGGCGCATCATCCTCCCAGTGCGGGCGCAGGTCCGTCGAGTCTGCTGCCGCCAGTACCGCTTCGCCTTCGCCGAAAGCGCCCATCAACTCCGCCGTTGTCTTAATAGTCTCCGGCAGCTCGGCAAACATTTTTTCCTGCTGCGTCTCCAGGCTGAACAGGCCAATGTGGTGGCACTCATGCGTCACTATGGTCTCGAACTGCGCCTGTGTCTGCTTTTCTAAGTAGATGAAAATCGCAGGCTCCCCCTGCCCATTGCGCCAGACAAAGCTGTTCGTCTTCGGCTTGATCAAAGGAAACACGCGCGCCTGGATGACGGCCCCCGCAGGCAGCCAGGCAAGTACACGCTTTCCAAGGCCGGTCATGTTCGTGCGTTCCATCCCGGCCAGCGTTTGTTCCCACTCCGCTGTCCGCGCTTGCGTTTCCGCCGCCTGCATAAATTTCCTGAAGTCTTCGTCTGTAAACCCGCGCCGAAGCCCCGTCTCGCGGGCCTTCAGCCATTGGTAGGGTATGGTTGCAAACAGTTCTTGCCAGTCGTCATCCGCTACGACCTCGCGTGCCTGCTCCTTGTGCAAAATCACGAGCGCCTGTCTGGCCTCCGAGGCATCCAGCATCAACTGTACGCGGGGGTCCGTGGTCGCGTTGTTCTGCGCGGAAAAACCAGGGATAGCTGTCAGTACAAGTGCCATTAACAAAACGAAGAAGTGGACAGAGGCGCGCATCGGCTTCCTTAATTACGTCAGGGGATTCCGAGACCAACGGACCTGCCTGCGGCGGGCGAACACCCGCTGACCGCAGCCGGCTTGCGCCGGAGCCCTTCGGAGCTCCCCTCAAAGCTCGGGGCAAGCAGGGTAAACCGAAGGCCCGGCCTCCCGCAGAGGAGTGAAATAGGGGCGTCGTAACAAAGCAAAAGGCGGTGCTGTTCAGCTGGGGGGAGGAAGCAGCACCGCCTTGTTACCCGGGATGCGGATCCCGTGGACCGGGATTCCGCTCCCTTGAGGAAACTCAACCGCGAACCGTCAGCACCGGGCAACATGCCCTGATCACTACGTTATAGGCAATCGTAAGAGGCACATGGCCTGCCAGGCTCTTCCGCGGCTTGGCGCCCATAACGATCAGATCCGTCTTCGATTCCCTGGTTGCCAGCAAAATCTCTTCCACGGCGACGCCAAAGGTGACCCGAAACTCCGGTTTGCACCAGTTCTCGGTGCCGGCGGGCATGAGCTGTTTCATGCGCACCACATTGATCTCGCGCTGCCGGGCCACGCTCTCTTCCGTGTAGGCCGCGGCGCTCTCGATCACGTGCAGCAGCGTCAGATGCGCGCCATGCTCTTGGGCGAGGGAGAAAGCGTAAGCGGCAGCTTTCTCCGCACCTGGCCCAAAGTCGGTCGCGAACAAAATGTTCTTCAGCTCCACTTCCTTCTTCACGGTGTCCTTCACCAACGGACCCACCGTCAGTACCGGACTATCGGACTGCCGGAAAATTTCCTCGGCAACGGAACCGATCAGGATCTTCTGGACCTTGCCGCGGCCGTGTGTGCCGGCCACCACCAGGTCGATCTCATGCTCGGCAATGAGCTTTTCCAGGGTCGGCCAGACATTGCCCTCTTCCATCAGCACTTCATGGGGCACGCCGCGCAGTTTCCCGGAGATCAGGATGTCGGTAATTCCTTCTTCGGCGGCCTGGCGCACCTTTTCGTAGGTGGCCTGGGCGAGTTGAGGTTCCGCGAACTGGAAAGGATCCGGGGTAATGACGTGGGTGAGGTAAATCCGCGCATCGTAGCGCTTGGCCATCGCTATGGCATAGTCCAACGCGTGGTCGGAGACTTCCGAAAAATCGGTGGTGACTAGAATCTTGGTAAGTGAAACCCTCTTGTTCTGGTCTGTCTTGGCCTTCTCCTTGGGCTCCATGACTTGCGGCATGACTTCCTCCTCGACTTCCCCCCTTGGCCCAGACTGATGGCAGCGATATCTCAAACCTACAAGTGTGCACGTTCCGTTCCACAGCGCGCCCTTCTTAGTTGCTGGAAAGAAAGAGGTTGCGTCGGTTTTGAAGTTTACTGCAGTGTAACTGAGCCAACTGCCGCAGAATTGTGCGCCGAATCACCTAAATCTGTGGGGAATGAACAGCAGGAAGAGGCTGGCCGCCAGCCGCACAGCCTGGCCCAAAAAAGAAGCAGCGGCCAGCTAATGGATGAGCCCGTTGTGCGGGCGTTCGCGGTCGACTATGCGACGCTTCGCTGTAGTCGTGCTGGCCGCTGCAAAGTCATTTTGTGGGCGCCCCTTTCTACGACGTTTGTGTTTCACGCTTGCCGCAGCAACGCAAACGTCTTGAAAGGAACGCCCACTGCGCAGCTATTCGACAATCGCTCCATTGCCTAATTGCTGCGCGATGTCCTATCCTGCACCTCGGGTTCCTTTGTGAGAGTCCCCGCCGGCCTCGGGAACTTGCTGTAAATACGGCTGTTACGATCAATACTACGGCGCGGTCCACGCGGGGCCTGCCTTTCCATGGGGCTTTTCACTCTACCCCGTGTTTTCTCACCCACCGGCTCAGGCCGCTCCGCAGCAATAGCCCATGCCCCCGCGCAATTCCGGAGGACTCTCCCACTGTTGACAGCTTCCTCCTAACCATGTGACAAGGGTCAAGGGGAAGAAGTATGGCCGACACCAAGGAACACGCCCACGAACTGATCGAGCGTCTGGCTCCGCGCCAAGTTACCGCCGTCGTCGGTTTGCTTGAAGCTATGCTCGACCCCGTCACGCGAAGTCTCGCCAACGCCCCCATAGACGATGAGCCAGTCTCTGAGGCAGAGGCCCGCGAGATCGCCGCTGCTCGGGCCTCCTTCGACCGCGGCGAGGGCATTCCTCACGAGCAAGTTCTGGCCGAGTTCGGCCTCACCCTCGAAGATTTCGAGCGCACGGGCCGCACTCCGCTCGACCCCCATAAGACGAATCGCTAAGAATGGGCAAGAGCGTTATCTGGAGCGATTGAGCCAAGGCTCAACTCCGCGCCATCGACCAGCCCACCGCCTTGCGTATCCTCCAGGCGCTGGCCCGCTATTTGGACACCGGCGAAGGCGACGTGAAGCGCCTCCAAGACATCGAGCCTCCCGAGTTCCGCCTGCGCGTGGGCGACTACCGCATCCGCTTCCATCATCACGGACACCTGATTCGCATCAGCGCCGTGAAACATTGCCGCGAAGCCTACCGCTGATCCGCGCGGCTGTCTTCGCTAACAAAATGCTTCTCGAATAGCTCCGTCGCCCTCTTCGCGCCCTCTTCCGTCATCACCACCGATTTCGCCTTGCTCTTCGGGTCCGAGATATATCCCTTCTGATGCAGCCGGTCGAGCGCGTCCCAGTCGTGGGATTTCCACGCACGCCGGCCCGCCTTGTCATCGAACATCGTCAGGTACAGCAATGCCAGCACCATCTCATCTACTTTATCTTTGTCGTACTCCATCGCAGACCTCGTGGGAAACAGAATTGTTAGTGATGCGAAAGGTAGCGCATTCTTTCGGATGGACTCAGGTTCCACGATTGCAGCATGTCTTCGTGGGTCTCAGCGCAGAATTTCCCACCGCAAAACCGAAGAGAAAAACGTCCCACCCTTGCAAGAACCAAACCCGCAAGGGCAGGCCACCCCGAAGTTAAGGAAGCGCCACCCGCTGAGGTTGTCTCAGCGCTTCAAGGGTGCGCCACCGCCATCGTGGACCGCTAGGCCACCCTCAAGTTGTTGGTGTGAGCCTCCCGCCACAGCATTAGTGGGGCCGCCTATTGAACAAGTCCTGAGGAGCGTCCCTATCGTACAGCCATTCGAAGAAGGTTCTCCGCCTAAGCTTAGGTGTCCACGGCTTGGGTGTTGTCAGGGAGGGGGGCTTTATCCGATGTGATGCTAAGTTTAGGTATAGCGAGACTGGTACCCATATCACAATAGTGCCCACCACATAACCAATCACGCTTCTCACACCATAAAGTGTGAGGGCTCCTAGCGCAATTAGGAGTGACAGTAGCCCGACAGCCAGACCGTGTGGGGGCTTCAACAGTACCTGCCCATTGCATCTTGGGCAGCGTTGCCTCGCGGGCCAGCCCCATTCCCTTACCAATTCCGTGAGGTCAAATTCGGCCCTACATATTGGACAGGTGAGCGTCAACTGCTACCCTCCCCCTCCTCCGACTTACTGGCAACCTGTGGTGAAGCACTGATAGGCTTTATTGGCGAGTTTACCCTCGAGTGTCCCCCAATTCATTGGGAGGCCGGGCACCTAACCGCCGCCCATTGAGCCGAGCACGAAACCCTGGGCGTCGGCAAACCCCCTTAGGTCACCAGCCGCCCAAACGCTTAGCGTAGCATATGTGTGGACATAAGCCTGGTAGAAATTACCAGTGACCCACGTTACCCCGCTCGCCCCGAGCTCATAGAGGCCCACGGCGGGTGGCGCAGCCATTAGCCTGCATTCAGATTACCGATGGCAGTAAACCACTTCAGGAATCAGCTAAGGGGTGAGAAGTGCTAGATCCGTGCGTGGCCTTTGCGCTTTGGGCAAATGGTGGGCTCTTCCTTCCTCTTGTTTCCGTCGTATTCGGTAGCCGAGAGGGTGAAAGCTTCGCCGCTCAGGGATTCGCCGGGGCCGCGGGTTCTTCCTCTTCACTATGCGACAACCCAAACTTCTTCATTTTGTAGCGCAGCGCGTCCCGGCTGATATTCAAGAGCTTCGCCGCCTTGATCTGGTTGCCATGCGACTGCTGCAACGCCAGCTCCACGAGCGCATGCTCCACGTCCTCCAATGACGTGCCGCCCTCGGGAATCGATAGAGCAGGCAAGCGCCGTTTTCCCGGAGCAGGTTGTGCTTCGATTGGGGCGCCCAGCTTATTCTCCCCCGGCACTGTGCCGCCCCTGCCGCTGGCCACAGTGAACGGCAGGTCATCCGGCCTTAGTTGATTGCCCTCCTCGAGGATCATGGCGCGTTCCAGCGCGTTCTTCAGCTCGCGGACATTTCCCGGCCAGTCATAATTCAGCATCAGCCTCCGCGTCTCCTCGCTCAGGCCCTGCACGGCCTTGCGGAACTTCTTGTTGTAGTGCTCCAGGAAGAACTCCACCAGCGGCACGATGTCTTCCTTCCGTTCCCGCAACGCCGGCAAATAAATGGCGATAATCGCCAGCCGGTAGTAGAGATCCTGGCGGAAGCGACCTTCCCGCACTTCTTTCTCGAGATCCCGATTCGACGCGGCGATGACCCGCACATCCACCTGGATATCGCGGACACCGCCCACGCGCCGGACCATCTGGTCTTCCAGGACGCGCAGGAGCTTCGCCTGCAGGAGCGGCGATAGCTCGCCAATCTCGTCCAGGAACAGCGTGCCGCCGTCGGCAATCTCGAACAAGCCCTTCTTCATGGCCTTGGCATCCGTGAAAGCGCCCTTTTCATGGCCGAAGAGCTCCGCCTCGATCAGGGTTTCGGGGATTGCGGAACAGTTGATGGCCACGAAGGGGCGTTCCGAGCGGGAACTGCGGTAATGAATCGCCTTGGCCACCAGGTCCTTGCCCGTGCCGCTCTCCCCCTGGATCAGAATGGTACTGGCTTCGCTGGCAGCGACCTTGTAGACAAACTTCATCAATTCCGTAATCTTCCGCGATACGCCGATGACCTCGTGATAACCCGCGCGGCGCCGCACCTCTCCGCGCAGCGATTCCACTTCCGTCCGCAGCGCACCCGCTTCCAGCGCGTTCTGCAGCGTCACGCCCAACTCTTCAAAATTGATGGGTTTGCCGACGAAGTCGTAGGCGCCCATGCGCAATGCCGCCTTCACGTCGTCAAGTTGCGGGTCCGCGGTCATCATGATGATGCTGCGCGTCTCGCCCGCTTGCTTCAGCTTTTCCAGGACTTCCAGGCCGCTCATGTCTGGCAGGTGCACGTCCAGGAGGACCGCGTCCACACTTTCGCCCTGCAGGTTGCGCAAGGCCTCTTCGCCTGTTTCGGCCTCCACGCTTTGGTAGCCGTATTCGGTGCACTTCTGCGTCAGCGCCCAGCGGACGAGCTTTTCGTCGTCAACAATAAGGATTCGCTTTTGGGCCATTTATTTATTTTAACACCATGCCCAACCTACGGCCGGTCCTTCTTTGGGCGCTCCATCGGTAACCAGATCCGGAATTGCGAGCCCTTTCCCGGCGCACTGCTCACTTCGATCCTGCCTCCATGCGACTGCACGATGCCGTTGGCCAGCGATAGACCGAGCCCCGTGCCCTCGCTGCGCGTGGTGAAAAATGGTTTGAAGATTTTGGGGAGCGCGTCGGCGGGAATCCCTCTCCCGGTGTCGGCCACTTCCACAATCGCCTGATCCTGCTCGCGGGCGGCGGTCACTTCCACTTTGCCTGACCCGAAAATGGCTTGAATGCCGTTCAGCAGGAGATTCAGCACCACTTGCTGAATTAACGCGGGATCGTGGTCCACCAGCGGCAGAGAAGGATTTGCCGTGAACAGGATCTGCACGGGCTTGTTGCGAACTTGCTGGCGCGCCAGCATCACCGCTTGCTCAATCGTGGCGTTCAGATCGCTGGGATGGAAAGCAGGTGGCCGGGGCCGCGCGTAGAAGAGCAGGTCGTTCAGGATGTCCTGGATATGCCGGATCTCTTTTTGGACGTCTCCCATCACCGCGCGGCTCGGGCTGTTGGCGGGCAAGTCTTTGCTCATCACCTCCACCACGCCCGCGATTCCGGCTAGCGGGTTGCGAATCTCGTGCGCCAAGCCAGCGGCCAGTTCGCCGAGTGTCGCCAGGTGTTCCGCGCGCGCCATTTCACGTTGGTGGAATTCCTCGAGTTTCCAGCGGCTCTCGTTCAACTGCTCGACCATTTCGTTGAACTGGCGGCCCAGCCGCCCGATGTCGTCGTCGCGTTTGGCGAATCCCACACGCGTGGAGAGGTCGCCATGGCGGACGCGTTCGATGGTATCCATCAGTTCTTCCAACGGGCGTTCCACGAGCACGAGCAGGACGGAAAGCAGCACAAAGCAGAGCAGAATGGCAAAGCCCAGCGCCGCCAGCAGAATCCACTGTGCGTTTTCAATTTCCCGTGACCGCAGAACCACCGTCACGACGGCCAGGCTCAGCGCCAGCACCCCGATGATCGGGATGAATACCTTCCACTGCCAGCGGATGCCGGTGGCCCAGCGCAAGGTTTGGGGCAGTTTCATGCCCGTATCTCATCAGAAGAACAGCACTTCGCGCAAGTCGGCATGATGACTCCAAAGGCAAGGCCTTGCCGGGAGACACAATTCGGCACATGTCCCCGACAATTTTGCCCCACCTTCCTTGCCGCCCTCTACAATCAAAATCACGCAATTCCCGGCGCACCCTTTAGGAGCGCTCTTGCGGAGGTTCTGTGCCCTCACCTGATTCCTTCGATCTGATTGTGATTGGTTGTGGCCCTGCCGGAGAAAAGGCCGGGGCCCAAGCCGCGTACTTCGGCAAACATGTCGCGGTGATAGAGCGCGCCCAGGCCGTCGGCGGCAGTTGCATCAACACCGGCACGGTCCCCAGCAAAACACTGCGCGAATCGGCCCTCTACTTCTCCGGTTTGAAGCAGCGCGGCCTTTACGGTATCGACTACTCGCTGAAAGAAAACCTCACCATCCACGATTTCATGCATCACGAGCGCACGGTGGTTGAAATGGAGCGCCAGCGCATCCTCAAAAATCTGGAGCTGCACAAAATCGAACTGGTGCGCGGACAGGCCTCCTTTGAAAATCCCCACACCGTGATGGTGAGCGGACCGGCAGGCACGCGGCGCCTGCGCGGCGAGGTCATCCTGATTTCCACCGGATCGAAGCCTCACCGGCCCGCGGAAATCGCCTTCGACGATGTGCACACCTTTGACTCCGACACATTCTTGCGGATGGATCGCATTCCGAAGAGCCTCGCGGTCATCGGTGGCGGCGTCATCGGTTGCGAGTACGCCTCCATCTTCATGGCGCTCGGCGTGAACGTGACGCTGGTTGACGGCCGTGACCGCCTGCTGCCATTTCTGGACGCGGAAATCGCCGATCGTTTGCGCGACCGTTTTGTTTCGCTGGGAATGAACTTGTGGTTCAACGAACGCCCCGTGAAAGCCGAAAACACCTCTTCGGGCGCACGTCTTTTCATGAAAAGCGGGAAGGTGCTGGAAACAGACGCGGCGCTCTTTGCCGCGGGTCGCCGTGCCGCGGTTGACGGCCTGGCGCTGGACAAAGCTGGGCTGGCCATCAACGACAAGGGCTACATCGGCGTGGACGATCACTATCGCACCGCCGTGCCGCATATCTATGCCGCCGGCGACGTCATCGGTTTTCCGGCGCTCGCTTCAACCTCCATGGAACAAGGCCGCGTGGCCGTGTGTCACGCTTTCGGCCTCAAATACAAGGAGCGCGTGCCCTCGCTTCTCCCGATAGGTATCTACACCATTCCGGAAATTTCCGCTGCCGGTGAAAATGAGGAGTCCTGCAAGGAGCAAGGCATCGATTATTGCGTCGGGCGCGCCCTCTACGAGAACAACGCCCGGGGGCATATCACCGGCGATACTTCCGGCATGCTCAAGCTCATTTTCGCGCGCGCGGACCGCAAGCTGATTGGCGTGAGCCTGATCGGCGAATCGGCCACCGAACTGATTCACATCGGCATGATGGTTCTGGATAAAGGGCTGCCCATCGATGAATTCATCGAGCAGGTCTTCAACTATCCGACACTCAGCGAAACCTACAAATATGCCGCCTACGACGGCCTTGGCAATCTTGCCGGACACAAACTCCGCGAAGGCTAGCATTTCATCGGGGAATTAATTTGCTACGGAGGCTCTCCGCCCTCGATAGCCGCCCATTTTTACGTCGAGCGCGGGGACCCTGATGTAGAGTGTTTTCATGCCCTCGCTGCGCCTCCTCGGCCAGGTCCTTCTTCTCTGCGGCCTCGCCGTCGTTCCCACTCTTGCCCCGCAAATTGCGAAAGCTCCCAGCCCAGCGCCCTACCTGGGTTTCGACCGCAATGAGTATCCCGGTGATGAGGCTCTGCGCTTCCTGCGCAAGACATTTTCGTTCACGAGTTATTGGCTGGGCCCGCCACCGGGGGAAAAGCGCAACTCTTGGCTCGGCAAGCGTGCGCTCCTGCAAGCGCAGGGATTTGGCTTCGTGGTGCTCTTTAATGGACGCGAGAGCCGCACCCTGCGGACTTCCGCCCACGCACGCCAAAAGGGAATGCTGGATGCGCAAAACGCCGTGGAGTCAGCCCAGCAGGAAGGCTTTGCCAAAGGCACCGTGATTTTTCTGGATATCGAAGAAGGTGGCCGCCTGCCTGGCCCTTATCACGAGTATCTCCAGGCCTGGAGCAACACCCTCGCGAAAGCCGGCTACCGCGCGGGCGTCTATTGCTCCGCGATTCCGGTTGACGAGGGTCAGGGCGTGCGCATCACCACCGCGCAGGACATCCGGGCACACGTTGCGTCGCCCGGTCTCATCTACTGGGTCTACAACGATGCCTGCCCGCCCGCTCCCGGATGCGCCTTCCCCGCGGATCCACCACAACCTGCGCAAAGCGGTTTTTCCACCGGCACCATTTGGCAGTATGCCCAGTCGCCGCGGCGCAGGGAATTCACCGCGGGCTGTCCGGCCAACTACGCACCAGATGGCAATTGTTACGCGCCCGGCGACGCGGAACGTCGCTGGTTCCTTGACGCCAACGTCGCCACGACGCCGGATCCATCCTCCAGCCATTAAGGTTTGCAATTAATTCGTGGGGTTTCGCGGAAACTTTTGGTAGGGCAGCCGCACGCCATCGATCAATATCTGATCGGCGCGAATCGATGCTGGCGCTCCAGAATTCACCGCGCTCAACGCAGGTACGACGGGCGACGGAGTTGCGGTGCCGCCACTCGTGGAGGTCACACTGCCGCACCCAATCAGAGCGAATGCAAGTGCCAATGCCAGCGATAGCGCCAGGACCACGCCGAACGCCAGCGTCTTCCGCCGTTGCTCGTAAGCATGGCGCGATTCCATATGTTTTCGCAGGACGTGTTCCATCGAGGGTTCCTATTGTTGGTAACACATCGCGCGAGACCCCAACAACGTGCTTTCCCCACGGGTGATGCCAAATGCTAACGGTCCGCCGCCCGCGCGGGACGTTATCGTCCATTCGCAGGCATCGCGGAAAAGGGTTGTCGGGCGCGGCTGAATTCTGTTTAGTTATCAAGTATTGCAAACGGTCAGGTGGCTCAACCGATCACCGACCAGCTCGTGGTGCACCTCCATTCGTCTTGGGCATCTTCTGCGCTCTCCGAATAGCTGGAAAGCACCCAAACCGTGTCTAGCTCTGAGGACTTCTTTGACAATCCCTCGGTATTGCCCCGAATGGTCCCCTATGTAGAATCCGACTGGCAGAAACTCAGGGGCTAAGCCTATAATCTCGCTATGAGAAATATGACACTTGCCATCGTCATAGAGGCGGACTCCGACGGGTACTTCGTTTCCTGCCCGGCGTCAGGGCTGTTACAGCCAGGGTGATACCTACGAGGAAGCCGTCGAGAACATCAAGGATGCGATCCGCTTGCACCTAGAGGATCGCCTCGCAGATGGCGAAGAGATCCCCCAATAAGTCTCCGCCAGTCTTTCCACAGTTGAAGTTGCGATCTGATTCTGATTCGCGGTTGAATGCTGCAATCCAGCCTTTTTTTCAACCCTTCCGCCGCTTGTCAACCCTTTTCTCCATCGCTTTTTCTTCGATTCAAATCTCCGCATTAGCTTCGTTCCAACCCCTTCATTTTAAAGCTTCTAGCTTAGCTAACCCGTTTCCTTGCAACCGATTACCATTTCGGCGCATCTCATCCAGGACTAACATTTCGTTCACGTTTTCCTCGCATAGCACCCATCAAAATTATTAGTGGGGCCCACCCTGGGTTTGCGGTTATCGTGTAATTGTGAGGAAGCTTCCGAGCCGCCAGTCCGGTTCGCGCCCGCAGTGGCGGGCAGAAAGAAGGAGTACTTTCCATGGTGAAGCAGTATCTTCTGGCCAGCGATTTTGACCAGACCCTTAGCTTCAACGACTCGGGCGTCGTACTCAGCGAGCTCATCGGCTTTCACGGGTTTGACGACAAGGTGAAAGGCTTGTCCGATATCCACCTGGTGCAGCAGGGCGCCGAACTCTCTTACCTGATTCTTCATGACCCGGATTTCCGCCGCGTGCGGCGCGAGAATCTGATCGAAACGGGCAAGCGCATCCGTCTGAAGCACGACGTCGATCTTTTCGCGCGCGCGCTCGAAAAACTTTCCGACGGCTACAAGTTCTCGTTTTACGTCATCTCCGCGTCCCCACAAGAGATCATTCAATCGGCGCTGGAAGGCATCGTGCCACCCGATCACATTATCGGCACGCGATTCCGCTTCAACGAAGCCACCGGCGAGGTCCAGTCCATCGTCCGCGCTACCGCGGGCTGGGGGAAAATCACCGCGCTGGAGGAGGTTCGCGCTTCCCTGGGCATCAGCAGCGACAGCGTCATCTACATGGGCGATGGAAGTTCCGACCTGCCCGTGATGATGCACGTCAACCAGCACGATGGCCTGACCATCGCCGTTTCCGAGGCGCAGTTCATCACCCGCGTCGCGCGCCGCACGGTGCTTAGCGATAACGCCATGAGCGCCCTCGTGCCCGTCCTCGAGGAGGTGCTGCGCTGGGATTCCGCGCAAATCCGGCGTTTCTTTGCCGCGCACGGCCTGACACTGCGCGAGTGGGACAAAACGCGCACCGACATGCTTACCATCGAGGAATCCACTCTGCCGGTGCCGGCGCAACCGCAGTAAAGCGCAAGCCGCAGGCGGCGGCGCATCGCGAGCCCGCGCGGCGCTCAGTGGCAATTCATTTCGCGGGAATTAGCTGCAGGCTTCGAGACCTAAGTCGATCACCGGATGGTCTCTGTTGGCCCGGTGCCCCACGCCATGTTCGCCTGCAATTTGCTATGCTTTCTGCTGTGCAAGGAGACTGCGATGTCCCGCAAAAACATCCTGATGCTCGTTGGCGATTACGTCGAAGACTACGAGGTGATGGTGCCCTTCCAGGCCCTGCTGATGGTCGGCCATGCGGTCCACGCCGTTTGTCCCGGCAAGAAGGCCGGCGAAGCCGTCCGCACCGCCATTCACGATTTTGAAGGCGACCAGACTTACTCCGAAAAACGCGGCCACAATTTCGCGCTCAATGCCACCTTCGACCAGGTCAAGCCAGAGGAATACGACGCGCTGGTGATTCCGGGAGGCCGTGCCCCGGAGTACATTCGCCTGAATCCCCGCGTGCTGGAAATTGTCCGCCATTTTGCCGCCGCGAAGAAACCCATCGCCGCGATCTGTCACGGTGCGCAAGTTCTCGCTGCGGCCGGAGTTTTGGAAGGGAAGAAGTGCAGTTGCTACCCTGCAGTTTCTCCGGAGGTCACGCGCGCGGGGGGCACGTTTGCCGAGTTGGCCATGACCGACGCGGTGGTGGACGGCAACCTTGTCAGCGCACCGGCGTGGCCCGCGCATCCTGCGTGGCTCGGGAAGTTTCTGGGCGTGCTAGGAACGCGCATCGAGCCGTAGGGCCTAATGTGGCGTGTCCGTCGCGTGGCCGCGGCGCGCCGGAACGCTGCGTATACCTCCCTGATTGAAGGATCCACGGGCCGCCAACGCCTCGGCGCCGCATTTTCTTCGCACTACGCTCTTTCTAAATTCCTTTTCTTCTTACATAATCATTGGTTCTCTATCCCACACTAAGGCGATCCTTGCACTATGGCTAATATCAATGTAAAGAAAGGCGTAATTGGCATCCTGACCGGCGGCGGCGACGTCCCCGGGCTAAATCCGGCGATCCGTGCGGTAACGTTTCGCGCGCTCCGCGAAGGCTACGAGGTCATCGGCTTCCGTCGCGGCTGGGCGGGACTCGTGGACATGGTCCGCGATGAAAAGCACGACAATTCCGACAACTTCCAGCGGCTCACCGAAGAAGTCGTGAATCGTGCCGGCAGAACCGGCGGCACCTTCCTCCATTCCTCGCGCACCAACCCCGGCCGCGTCAGCAAGAGCAGTGTGCCCGAGCACCTGAAGGGGCAATTCAACGCGGAGAAAAACGATCTCACGCCGGAAGTCCTGAAAAACCTCTCCTGGCTGGGCGTCGAGCACATGATCCCGATCGGCGGCGACGACACGCTGAGTTATGGGGTGCGCCTGTACCAGGAAGGCGTGCGCGTCGTGGCTATTCCCAAGACGATGGACAACGACGTGCCCGGAACCGATTACTGCATCGGCTTCAGCACGTGCATCACCCGCACCATCCAGATGACCAACTCGTTGCGCACCTCGGCGGGCTCTCACGAGCGCTTCATGGTCCTCGAAGTCTTCGGCCGCTATGCCGGGTACACGGCGATGCTGCCGACCATGGCCGGCGCGGCCAATCGCTGCGTCATCCCCGAGCACAAGTTCGATATCGAGCAACTGACGGAACTTTTGGTCCACGATCGCCAGAAAAATCCCAGCCATTACTCCATCGTGCTCGTTTCCGAAGGCGCGATGTTCAAGGGCGGCGAAATGGTCTTTCAGCGGGATGCCGCGGATGCTTTTGGCCACAAGAAGCTGGGCGGCATTGGCGACCTCGTTTCCGAAGAGCTGACGATGCATTCTCCCAAATTCAACAACGGCAAGAAAATTGAGTGCATCAATCAGAAGCTCGGTTACCTGGTGCGTTGCGGCGATCCCGACGCGATCGATTCCATCGTTCCCATGGCCTACGGCAATCTGGCGCTGGACCTGATCCTCAATCGCATTCACGGGCGCCTGGTGGTGTTGAAGAACGGGCGCTATGACAACATGCCCATCGATACCGTCACCGCGACCAAGAAAGTCGTCAACGTCAAGGAGTACTATAATATCGAGCGCCTCCGTCCCATTTATCAGAGCTTCGAGATGAAGCCCCTGTTCCTGATGACCAGCGAACTCGGTTGATTCCCTTGGCCACGCTGGGCGCTTGAGGGTGTGCCCCTCGAAATTGCCGGCAGAACAAAATAAGGACATGTACCCGGGCGTGGACGCTACTCATCTATCTTGAAGTAAGCTTCAACTGAGGTGCCCACATGCAACTCCGCAAACTTGGAAAAATCGGTCCGCGCGTTTCTGCCCTGGGCCTTGGGTGCATGGGCATGTCGGAATTCTACGGCCCGCGAAACGACGCCGAATCCATCGCCACGATTCACCGCTCGATTGAACTCGACGTGAATTTTCTGGATACCGCCGACGTCTATGGCTACGGCGACAACGAAATTCTGGTCGGCCAGGCCATTTACGATCGCCGCGAGAAGGTCTTTCTGGCCACGAAGTTCGCCATCGTGCGCGATCGCTCCAATCCGCATGTGCGCGGCGTGAGCGGCAAGCCGGAATACGTGCGCGCTTGCTGCGAGGCCAGCCTGAAACGGCTCGGCGTTGAGGTGATCGATCTTTATTACCAGCACCGCGTCGATCCCGAAACGCCCATCGAAGAAACAGTTGGCGCCATGGCGCGGCTTGTGCGCGAAGGGAAGGTGCGATACCTCGGGTTGTCCGAAGCATCGCCAGCCACGCTCCGCCGCGCGCACGCAGTTCATCCCATCGCCGCGCTGCAGACGGAATATTCACTTTGGACGCGCGATCCGGAAGAGGAAGTGTTAAAGACCACGCGGGAACTGGGCATTGCGTTCGTGGCGTATAGCCCGCTCGGGCGCGGGTTCCTCACGGGACAATTCAAGAAATTCGAGGATCTAGCGGCGGATGATTACCGGCGGTTTTCGCCGCGCTTCCAGGGCGAGAATTTCCAGAAGAATCTGGATCTTGTTGCGCGCGTGGAGGCGCTTGCACGGGAAAGGCATTGCACGGCGGGGCAGCTTGCGCTGGCGTGGCTGCTGGCGCAGGGCGAGGACATCATTCCGATTCCCGGCACCAAACGCCGCAAATACCTGGAAGAAAATGTTGGCGCTCTACAGGTGAAACTCACCGCCGAGGATCTGCGGCGGATCGAGGAAGTTGCGCCCAAGGGAGTGGCCGCCGGCATGCGCTATCCCGAAGCTATGATGACCCTGGTCAACCGCTGAAGTGTGTAGTGCGGCTTGCCCTGAGCCTCGAAGGGCGGCTTGTTTACCCTGCTTGCCCTGATCTTCGAGGGGAACTGCGAAGGGCCGCCGCTTTTGCAGCTTTCACTCAAACGAAGCATTCCGCCGCGGAGCGCAAACCCGCTGGCAGCTTGCTGAAAAACTTCGAAATCGTCATTCCGGACGGAGTCTCCGAAGTGAGGAATCTCTCTTTTCTTGGCATTTTGATAGAAGAGGGATTCATCGCACAAAAGACGTGCGATGCAAAATCGTACCTCGCTTCGCTCGGAATGACGGCGAAACGCATTTTTCAGCAGCCTGCTGAGTTTGGCAAAGAGGTTTCTCAGGGCGAGACGCGCAGAGCAATCGTTGACTCCTCACGTCATGTGCAGGCGGCGGGCAACCACGACGGAATAGTGGAAGCCGGAAGTGATCACCAGCGCGGCCACCGTATATCCCAAATAGTGGGCCAGCAGGCCGACGCGCTCATTGGCATACGCCGCGGCCAGCACCGTGAAAAACACCAGTGCAATCTCAAAAAAGGTGGTGGACTTGCCAAGCAGGCTCGGCGGGAACGGCCGGTAGCCCTGAATCAGAAGTATGACGGCGGCGACCACGAGCATCAGCACATCGCGGCTCAGCACCAGGATCATCAGCCACCAGGGGATCTTTTTCTCCATCGCCAAAACCACGAACGAGGAAGAGAGCAACAGTTTGTCGGCGATGGGATCGAGGTAGGCGCCCAGGGCCGATTTTTGATGCAGCCGGCGCGCCAGCAGGCCGTCCACCGCATCGGTGAGCGCCGCGCACACCAGCACCAGCAGCGCCCACCGGTATTCCTCATACAGAATGAGGATTAGGAAAAGCGGCAAAAAACCGAGGCGCAAAAAAGTGATCTGATTGGGTACCGTCCAAATGCGGGCTTTCATTGGCTGCCAGAATAGCGCAGATCAGGCGAATTGGGCGAGATAATCGGTCAGCGTGCGGCCGATCTTACGCTCAAAAATTTCGGCCATGGAGGGAATCGAGCCCGAGGGCTCGTCGAGCGAGATGCGCTCGATGCGCGTCATGGGGAAAAACACCGTGGGCAGGCCGACGCGCTCCGCATCCAGTTGGTTGATCTGGCTGACGAAATGATCGAAGGAGTTGAGATCAATGCCGCGGACGGTCACGCCGCTGGGATTGATATCGATAAGGATGCCCCAGATTTTTTCCTTGGGGGAGTGCAGGCTGATGATGACGATGGAGTCGGGTTTCATGAGTTTGTGGTTCCTGGGTGTTCGTGTCTAGTGCCGTTCCAACTTGTTTCAGCAAATCCCTTCGAGAATGCTCGCTCCGTGTTCGCGTCAGATGCTTGGACCGTCATTTGGCCCAAATAGTTGGAACGGCACTAGTTTACCGCAGCGCGCTCAGATCGGCATTGGTGCGGGGCCGCCGGGCGGCAGAAGCAGCATCGGCTCCGTGAGCGACTGCACCTGTTCCAGGGTGGCGTCGGGAGCGATTTCGCGCAGCAGCAGGCCCTCGGGCGTGACATCAATGAAAGCAAGTTCCGTCACGATGTGATCCACCACTTCCACGCCCGTCAGCGGCAGCGTGCATTTCTTCAGGATTTTGGGCTGGCTGTCGCGCGTGGCGTGCTCCATGGCGATGAACACGCGCTTCGCTCCCGCCACCAGATCCATCGCGCCGCCCATGCCCTTCAACATTTTCCCGGGGATGGACCAGTTCGCAAGATTTCCTTTTTCATCCACCTGCAAGCCTCCAAGGACGGTCAGGTCAATGTGGCCGCCCCGAATCATGGCGAAGGAATCCGCGGAGGAGAAATAACAGGAGCCCGGAAGTTCGCTGACGGTTTCCTTGCCGGCATTGACGAGGTCGGCGTCAACTTCGGATTCGAGGGGGTACGGACCCACGCCGAGCATGCCATTCTCGGATTGCATGATGACGTCCATGCCCTGCGGAATATAGTTGGCGACAAGCGTGGGAACGCCGATACCGAGATTGACGTAGTAGCCGTCGCGCAGCTCGCGCGCGATGCGCTTGGCGATGCGTTCGCGTTTTTGGTTTTCGGTCAGGGGCATGGGAAGTTTTCAGTTGCCAGTTTACAGCTCACAGTCAAACCAAAACCGACCGGTCTAAAGACCGGCCACTACAATTTTCGGACGGTGCGTTGTTCGATGCGTTTTTCGAAGTGAGCGCCCTGGAAAATGGCGTCCACATAAATTCCGGGCGTGTGCACGAAATCGGGATCAATCTGCCCGGGCTCGACAAGTTCCTCCACCTCCCCCACAACGAAGTCCGCGGCCGTGGCCATCATGGGGTTGAGATTGCGCGCCGTCTTGCGATAGACAAGATTGCCCCAGCGATCGCCTTTCCACGCCTTGACGAAGGCAAAATCGGCACGCAGGGCGCGTTCCAGGACATACATGCGGCCGCCAAATTCGCGGGTCTCTTTGCCTTCAGCCACCACCGTTCCAAAACCGGTGGGAGTATAAAAAGCGGGAATGCCTGCGCCGCCTGCTCGCAGGCGTTCGGAGAGCGTCCCCTGAGGATTCAATTCCACTTCGAGGTCGCCGCTGAGCGCCAGCTGCTCGAATTGCTTATTTCCCCCGATGTACGTGGAGATCATCTTCTTGACCTGGCGGGTTTGCAGCAGGACGCCTACGCCGCAATCTTCCACGCCACCGTTGTTGCTGACGATAGTGAGGTTCTTCGTACCTTTACGGCGCACCGCGGCGATGAGATTTTCCGGGATGCCGCAAAGGCCGAAACCGCCGATGAGGATAGTCATACCATCGCAGAGATTGGCGATGGCGGCGTCGGGTGATGCGATGCGTTTGTCCAAATTCCGTCCTCACGCGATTTCGGAAAACATTGCGAGAAGTTTACTCTAATTCGCGGACAATTCGGAATTCAGGAATTGTCCACCAAACGAATCTACACCTGCAACGGACGACTCTCGCTCCTTCCCACCTTGAGGTCATATTCCGCGCGGTGCTATCTTCGGTCCTACGGAAACAGCCGTTTTGATTGCAGGCCCAAACGAGTAGGAGTCTGAGGAGGCGGCCATGAAAGTAGCCTACCTGGATATCGAAACGAACTACGTCGGGCAATTCAAGAGCGATGATGACCGATTCTTCCGCGACTCCAGGAATCACCTGATCACGGTTCTCGGTGTCAGGCTTGTGGACGAAACCAGCGATGTCTTCGTGCAGCTCTTCGATAAAGACGTTACAAAACCGAATTTGGCCAAGGCTCTCGAGGGCGCTGCGAAAATCGTGACCTACAACGGCCGTTCCATCCCCGATCCCATCAAGCAAAGAGTAGGTTTTGACTTTCCCGTCATTGCCGCGCAATTGGGAATTGTTTTGGACAAGGAGTTTCAACATCTCGATCTCTGCCCGGAATGCTGGAAGCGCAATTTGTACGGCGGTCTCAAGAAGGTAGAGCAAAAGCTGGGACTTCGGCGGCAATTCCCGGACCGCGAGGGCGCCTGGGCCATGGAAACGTTTCGCGCGTATGTGAAAACGGGCGACGAAAAGCTGCGCAGCGAGCTTCTCGCCTACAACCGCGAAGACGTATTCATGCTGCGCGAACTCGAGCTCAAACTGGCAAAGCTCTAGTGCGAACCTACGCCCCGGTTGCGGGGAGACTGGGTTTAGGTGAAGAGGGAAAGGCCCTAGTTCTGGTGCTAGATAGGGTTAGGCGAGTAGAATGAGGCATGAACAACTGGCGCGAGCGAATCACCGTAAATGCAGCAGTTTGTCACGGCCGTGCCTGCATCAAGGGTACGCGAGTCCTTGTGTCCGCGATCGTGGATAATGTGGCCGCGGGAGCCACTTATGACGAAATCCTGCGTAGCTATCCCGCCCTCGCACAGCCTGACATTGAAGCGGCCTTGGCCTATGCCGCGGAATTGGCCCGGACTTAGTGGCCATTGATTGGAGTCGGTTTCCCGCCCGCCAGCCGCAGATCCGAGCGTAGGTACACTGCTTTGTCTTTCAGTTTTTTGGCGGGGAACTTCAGACCAAAAGTGTGGGTGCGTCCGCCACCCGATGGTCCTGCTGTGCTGCGCTGATATTCCCAATCCCTCTTCGTCAAATAGATGATATCTATCCGCCAAATGATGACGGGTTTGCCCGACTCAATGGATTGTGTCGGGTCAACCAAGTAACGCCAGACAATGTACCATCCAGGATGATCAAAGTGAGATTGTAGTTCCCAGGGACGCTTGCTGCCTTTGGACTCAAGCGAGACCTTCGGGGAGGGCGGCGTCTTGGAACCGCGCCGCTTCAGGTCTGGAAACCTCTGCTGCGCCTGGTCGCGGTTCTTACTCTTCTCGTAGACACTAAAACTGTCCAGCGCCCGGGCTCCATAAATTCCAACCAAGGCGCTGAAAACGTTGGCTTGCTCCTCATATATGTCCATCAAGCTGGCAAGTTCTCGTTCAATGTAATCGACAGATTTCCGCAAAGCCACCACTGTGAGCCCTGGGGGAAGCGGCACATCCGAGTGGAAATCTGAATTACGCGCCATCGGACTCCGTCGAAACTTGAACGGCAGCAAGCCTTGGAATTGCTGTCGTGGACATTTTGAAGTACTGCTCATCTTTCTCGATGCCAACGCTGTTAAACCCTTCCGCTGCGCATGCGGCGATTGTCGAGCCTGATCCCATGAATGGGTCCAAAATTAGACCTTCCCCGAACGGAAGTGCGGCTCTTGCCAACTGCCTTAAGAATCGCTGCGGCTTTAAGGAGGGGTGCGGGGCAAGCCGGTGCTCGCTGGCTCGTGTGGGAGAGGAAAAGATCAAATCCCGGAAAGGCACATCGGCAGAAACTCTTCGTAATCCGCCTGTCCGCCACCGCCGAAGATTATCCTGAACACGACCTTCGCAAGGTTTCCGAAAAAGGCCCCACGGTTCCCAACAAGATCGGGGCATGACAGAGATATCAGCAAACTCTTGATGAGCGTTCTTGGGCCGGTCCCCGCCTCGAAGCGTTTGAACGACTCGAATAATTTCTCCGCGTTTCTCGAACCCAGCGCGGATAAATGGCGCATAGACTAATTGAGAGACCAGCGGATTCGTGGCAATGAAAATGTGAGCACCAGGAACCAGCACAGGAAAAAGAAGAGTCGCCAATTTAGAAAAGAAAGCCTCCAAATCGGATTTGTGAGATTCCTTCAACACGGTGAACCGAGGAACCGGCCGCCTCACGCACCCGTCAAATGCGGGCGGGATTCGCCACACCCCACCTTTGCCGCTTCGGAGTTTCTTCTTCTCTGTCTCCGTATACTCGACGAGACCATACGGCGGATCGGTTATCACCGCATGCACGGAGTTTTGCGCGCGTGATCTGAGCCACTCAAACGCATCTCCCCACACCGTCGTATACAGTCGATCAATCCTTGGCGCTGGGAACAAATGCAGGGTAGCTCTGGCAGCTGATGAAGGCATAGCTTTCTGAAAGTATACCCAAATCAGGTGGAAAATACTCCAAGAACGGCGGGGCGGGTCTTCGCAGACGGATGCTAATCAGTTGTGTGTGGACCACGTCTCACAAGCTGCGCAGAAGTTTGTAGAGTTCGTTGGCGGCGTCGAAGTCGGCTTCGAGTTCGCGGGAGCCGAGGCGTTCGCGGAGATCATCGAGGCGGCGGGCAAAGAGATCGAGCGCGACGGAGAGCATTTCGCGATTGGTGAGCACGATATCGCGCCAGGTGCTGTAGGGGCTGCCCGCAAGGCGCAGCGAATCGCGCAAGCCCGGCCCTGCCAGCGTGATGGGCAGGCCGTTCTCGTCCAGGTGATCGTAGAGAAACGACGCCAGCGCGACGGCGGCGAGTTGCGGGAGGTGGGAGGCAAGGCCGACAGCGTAGTCATGCTGCTTTGCGCCGAGCCACACCGGGCGCGCGCCCATTTTCCCCAGAATTTTCACGAAAGCAACCACGCGCGGATCACGGCTCTCCCCGGAATCGCTCGTCAACGCATAGGTGGCATTGCGGAAAAGGTCCGCATCGGCATGCTCGAAGCCGGAGAGTTCGCGGCCAGCCATGGGATGCCCGCCGAGAAAATATGGCCCGCCTTCCTGGAGGAAAAGTTCCGCGGCGGCTTGCGTGATGCGCTGCTTGGTGCTGGAGGCGTCCGTGACCAGCGCGTGCGACGGCGCGTACCGCGCAATTTCCGGCAGCAGATCGAGCGTTGCGCCGATGGGCAGCGCGATGTAAATGAGATCGGAGTTGTGCAAGGCGGCTTCAAGCGCATCAGAAAAGGCTTCATCGATCGCGCCGTTTTTTCGCGCCTGCTGCACCACATCGGCGCGATCCCAGCCGGCGATGTGCATGTCCGGCGCATATTTGCGCAGGGCCAGGGCGAAGGAGCCACCGATCAGGCCGGTGCCGAGAATGGTGACGCGCTGGATCAGGTGTGAAGACATTGGGAGAACAAGCTTACAGTGGACAGTTTACAGTTCACAGTCGAAGAAGGAACAGAAATATTGGCGCGAAGACGTGGGTCAATTGGTGAAAGGAAGTAATGCGATTTTTCCCCGCATGCGGCGCCGAATCTGAGCGCTTCAGCCATGTGGCTCAGACCAGCCGGCGGCCCACGGCGAGCGCGATGATGCGGAGCTCACCCATGAGCTGAGCAAAATTCGCGGGATAAAGCGACTGCGCGCCATCGGAAAGCGCATGGTCGGGATCGTTGTGCACTTCGATAAGCAGGCCATCCGCCCCCGCAGCAACGGCGGCGCGGGCCATCGGCGGCACTTTGTCGCGGCGACCGGTGCCGTGCGAGGGATCGGCCACAATCGGAAGGTGCGACAGCTTCTGAATCACGGGAATCGCGGCGATATCCAGGGTGTTGCGCGTGGCGGTTTCAAAGGTGCGAATGCCGCGCTCGCAAAGGACGACGTTGTAATTTCCGCCGCTCAGGATGTATTCGGCGCTGAGAAGCAATTCCTCGATGGTGGCGGACATGCCGCGCTTCAGCAGCACCGGCTTCTGAACTTCGCCGAGGGCGCGCAGAAGAAAATAGTTTTGCATGTTGCGCGCGCCAACCTGGAAGATGTCCACGAACGCGCCCATCATCTGGATTTGCGAAGGATCCATCACTTCGCTGACGACGAAGAGGTTGAACTTGTCCGCGGCCTCGCGCATCCACTGCAGGCCTTTTTCGCCCATACCCTGGAACGCGTAGGGCGAAGTGCGCGGCTTAAAGGCGCCCCCGCGCAGAATCCTGGCGCCCGCCTTGGAAACGGATTCCGCGATGGAGAGGATCTGCTCGCGCGATTCCACGGAGCACGGGCCCGCCGCGACAACAATTTCGCTCCCCCCGATTTTCACGCCGCGGCCCAGGTCAATGATCGTGCCCTGCGGCTTGAACTGGCGGCTGGCCAGCTTGAATGGTTGGGTGATGCGCACGACCTCGCGCACGCCTTCGAGCAACTCGAAATCGCGATGATCGAAATCGCGATGGACGCCGACAGCGCCAAGAACGGTGTGCGAAGCGCCCGTCGAGCGATGCACGTCAAAGCCGCTGGCGATCACGCGGTCGATGACGTGCTGAATCTGCTCGTCGGTGGCTCCTTCATGCATGATGATGACCATGATGGTTAGGCCTCAGTTCCTGTAATTCGGGAAGGACAACGTAGAATCGGGTGCGCTGGCGTCATTTGGGTTCCTTGTCGGCAGGCGGATCGCCGTGCATGGCCAGGCGCTCGGCGGAACGCGCTTCGTCAATGATGCGCTCAAAGAGGCGGCGAATCGCGGCGTCGGTGAGCGGCCCTTTGTTTTCGCTTTCGGCGTTCTCCAGCACTTCGTTTTCGCGGTCGGGCTGGTAAAGCGGAATGTTCGATTCCTGCTTGATGCGGCCAATTTCAAGGGCGCACTGTGAACGCTCGTTGAGAAGCTTGACGAGTTTCTTGTCAATTTCATCGATGCGGCGGCGCCAGTCGGAGATGTTCATGGGGTGGCCTCGCGGATCGATCGAGGAGGGATCCCTCGGCCCCGGCGAAGCGCACGGGGCGCACAAAACGCGCTGCGCGACCCGGCGCGCCGAACTGCAGCGCGCAAGAAGAAACCGGGTCGCTCCGCTCGGGATGACAATCTCGTGGTCAGGCTCAGGGCCAGCGAAGTCATGGCGCAACCTCGCGGCGGGAGAGGCCGTGGCGCGCGGCTTCCTTGAGCGCGCGGACGCGATCGCGCAAGGCTGTGGCTGCCGCTTCGGGCGAAGTTGCCTTCTCAATTTCAGAAACCAGCGCGGAGCCGACCACCGCGGCGTCCGCGAGCCCGCCCAGAACCGAGACGTGGCCCGGCAGCGAAATCCCGAAGCCCACGGCAATGGGAAGTTGCGTGAAGCGGCGCGCGCGGCGCAGGAGCGCAGGCAAATCATCGGGCAGCGCGTCTTTTGCGCCAGTTACTCCGGTGCGTGAAATCAGGTAGAGAAAACCGGAAGAGCAAGCGGCGATTTTCGCGAGGCGCTCATCGGTGGAAGTGGGCGCGGCCAGAAAAATAGTGTCCAGGTGATGCGCCTGCAAGATTTGGCGATACTCCGCCGATTCTTCCGGCGTCAGGTCGGTGACGAGAACGCCGTCGGCGCCGGCTTCCGCGGCCGCGGCGGCGAATTTTTCCAGGCCCATTTGGAGAATGGGGTTGAAGTAGCTAAAGAGCACCAGCGGCACTTGGCTGGACTGGCGAATTTGGCGGACGAGCGCAAGCACGCCGGCAAGGGTTGTGCCGGATTTCAAGGCGCGTTCGGAGGCGCGCTGAATCGTGGGGCCATCGGCAAGAGGATCGCTGAAGGGCACACCGAGTTCGATGACATCGGCGCCCGCTTCGGCCATCGCCAAAACGTAGTCGCGCGTGGCAGGTAACGTGGGATCGCCCGCGGTAATGTAGGCGACGATGCCGAGTTCGCCCGTGGCGCGTAGCTCCGCGAAACGCTTCGAGATGCGAGTTGTGAGTGCAATGGTCATTTAGCGCTACTTCGCTGAGTACGACGGGCAATCAGTCGATGAAAGCATACAAAAAAATGGCTCCGAACGAACGCGGCATCAAGTCAGCTTACCGAGCAACCGGGTGTAGGTGTCCATATCCTTATCGCCGCGGCCGGAAAGATTCATGATGACGAGATCGCTGGGCTTGAATTGCGGCAAGCGCTCGATGAGCCCGGCGAGGGCGTGCGCGGATTCCAGCGCGGGGATGATGCCTTCGGTGAGCGAAAGAAGCTGCGCGGCTTCGAGAGCGGCCTGATCGGAGACGGCGGCGTACTCGGCGCGATGCTGATCGGCAAGCCAAGCGTGTTCCGGGCCGATGGCAGGATAATCGAGTCCGGCGGAAATGGAATGTGTTGAGGCAATCTGGCCGTCTTCGTTTTGCAGGACATACGTGTAGGTGCCCTGCAGCACGCCGGGACGCGCGCCCGTGAAACCCTGATGCGCGGCAAGACGCGCGGCGTGTTCGCCCAGGCCGTTGCCGCGCCCGCCAGCTTCAATGCCGACGAGTTTCACATCGGCATCCTTCAAGAATTCGTAGAACAATCCGATGGAATTGGAGCCGCCTCCAACGCAAGCGTAGAGATGCGTGGGCAGGCGCTTCTCGGCCTCCAGAATTTGCGCGCGAGCTTCACGGCCAATCACCGCCTGAAAATCGCGCACCATCGTGGGGTAAGGATGCGCGCCGAGAACCGAGCCGAGAAGATAGTGCGAAGTGCGCACATTGGTGACCCAATCGCGCATCGCTTCGTTGATGGCGTCCTTCAACGTGCGGCTGCCGGACTCCACGGCTATCACTTCCGCGCCGAGCATACGCATGCGCGCGACGTTCAGAGCCTGCCGCGCCATGTCCTCCGTGCCCATATATACAGTGCATTCCAGGCCGAGATGCGCGGCCACGGTAGCGGAAGCCACGCCATGCTGCCCCGCGCCCGTTTCCGCAATGATGCGCGGCTTGCCCATCTTCACGGCGAGAAGTCCCTGGCCGATGGCGTTGTTGATTTTGTGCGCGCCGGTGTGCAGCAGATCTTCGCGCTTCAGGTAGATGCGCGGGCCGCCGAGCTTCGCGGTGAGTCGCGCAGCAAACTGCAGCGGCGTGGGCCGCCCAGCAAAGTTTTTCAGCAAATCTTGGAGCCGCGCTTGAAACGCAGGATCGGCTTTGGCGAGTTCGTACACACGCTCCAGTTCAAACAGCGGCACCATCAGCGTTTCCGGAACGTAGCGGCCACCATAGGGGCCGAAGCGCCCGGGCGTGGTGGCGGGTATGGTGAGTTGGGTGCTCATGGGTTGAACGATTATTGTACAGCGAGATGGGATGGGAGCGGAGCGTCGATGGCTTCTCAACGGGGTGGCGCGAGGGAAGGCACCCGGATGCAAAAGCGACGTTTGGTGTGCCTCGGCGATGCTGTCAGCATACGGCTCGACTGGGGCGCTGTCCTTCGAAGCTCAGGGTAAACAGTGCTGCGCCCTACGATGACAAGTCGCGCTGGGCGTGGGCTACTTCGTCGAAGAAGGCGCGGAGTTTGCCGGGATCTTTTTTGCGGGGGCGCGACTCGACGCCGCTGGCCACATCCACGGCGTAGGGGCGCACCGTTCGAATCGCCTCGGCGACGTTTTCCGGCGTGAGGCCCCCGGCGAGGATGATGCGGTGCGAAGCGGCGAGTTTGCGCGCGAGGGACCAGTCAATGGTTCTGCCCGTGCCGCCGAATTGCTCAGGCTTGTTCGCATCAGCGGCGGCGTCCAGCAAGAACGCGTAGGCCGAGTAGAAACGCGGAAATTCCTTTAGCGAAAAATCCGGGCCCACGCGAAGAGCCTTGATCACAGGTAAGCGTTTGGCGCAGAAGTCCACGTGGCGGGCGCACTCGTCGCCATGAAGCTGCACCGCGTCCAGGCGCAAACTCAACGCCAGAGCGGTTACAGCACTGGGCTTCCAATCCACAAAAATGCCCACGGCGCTGACGAATGGCGCCAGCTTGCGCCGTATGTTCCAGGCATCGGCCGGAGAAACCGCGCGCGGGCTCTTCTCGTAAAAATTGAAGCCCAGGGCGTGCGCGCCGAGCTCCGTAGACAAATGGGCGTCAGCCGGATTGGTGATGCCGCAAATTTTCACACGCACCATAAGAAATAGTGTACGCGAAGTCGGGTTATTCGTGCGGCGGAGTGAGGAGCTGGGTAAGGGCGGCAGCGGGGTCGGGGGCGAGCATGAGGTGTTCGCCGATGAGGAAGGCGTCAAAGCCGGCGGCGCGGAGCTTCTGCAAGTCGTCATAGGTGCGCAGGCCGGATTCACTGACGGCGAGGCAATCGTCCGGGATGTGCTCAATCAATTCGTAGGAAGTTTGTACGCGCACTGCGAGGGTTTTCAGGTCGCGATTGTTCACGCCGAGGATGCGCGCACCGGCAGATAACGCGCGGGCGAGTTCCTCGAGCGTGTGGACTTCGACGAGCGGCTCCATGCCGAGTTCGCGCCCCAGAGCGATCAATTCCTGTAACTGAATATCGCCGAGCGCGGCCACGATCAACAGAAAGCTGTCGGCATCATTGGCGCGCGCTTCCCACACTTGCCAGGGATCAAGGATGAAATCCTTGCGCAGAACAGGCAGGGCGACGCTTCTGCGCGCGTCGCGCAGATTTTTCAGCGAACCGTGGAAGAACTCTTCTTCGGTGAGAACGGAAAGAGCGGCGGCGCCGGCATCTTCGAGCGATTGCGCTAGGGCCGGGGCATCGAAGGGATCGCGAAGAACACCGCGCGAAGGCGAAGCGGGTTTCAATTCGGCGAGAACGTTGATGGCATCACGGGAGAGCGCGGCGGGAAAATCACGGACGGGCAGCGCGGCCTGCACGCCATATTTCAGCACGGTTTCCGGCAAGACGCGCTTGCGGTGCTCGACCCAGGCGCGGCGGGATTCGAGGATGCGGTCCAGCACGGTTCCGGTGTTGGCGTGGGCAGACATAGGGATAAGTTTGTATGCTAGGGAGACAGCGAGAGCGTGTCAAATGCGAGTTTGCGGAAGTGGATGACTCGCGGCGGCCGCTTGGGACGCGCAACTTCGCGGAGCCGGAGGGAAAAGGATCAATCCATGGGATATGGAGAGAAATATAGAACGCTGCTGGAAGCGATTGCGGAGGAGGCGGACGCGATAGCGGGCCGGTATTTTCGCGCGGCGGAAATGCGCGTGGAACGCAAGATGGATGGCTCGGCCGTAACGCAGGCGGACAAAGAAGTGGAAGCGATGGCGCGAGCCAAGGTGGCGAAGAGCGGCCTGCCGCTGGATGTGCTGGGTGAAGAGATGGGCGGCGAAAGCGCCAAGGCGCCGGCGCAACACGGGCGCGCGCGCCTGATCATTGATCCGATTGACGGCACGGAGGAATTCTCGCGCGGCATTCCCACGTTTGGGACGCTGGTGGCGATTGAGGAGGACGGGGAGATTGTGGCCGGGATGGCCTCGGCACCGGAGCTTGGCCGCGGCACACGCTGGCGGGCCTATCGCGGCGAGGGCGCTTATCGCAATGGCCATCGCATCCGGGTGTCCAAGGTGGCGCGGCTGGCGGACGCGATGGTATTCACGACGGGCACAGGGCCCAGCAAGGACATGGAGGTGCGCGCGATGATTCGCCGGCTGGCGGATGCGGCGCGCAGCAGCCGTTCGATGGGCGGCTTCTGGCAACACATGCTGGTGGCCGAAGGCGCCATTGATGCGGCGCTAGACTGGGTCTCCAAGCCGTGGGACCTGGCGCCGCTCGGTCTTATCGTGGAAGAGGCGGGCGGAAAAGCGACGACGATTGATGGCGAGCGCACGATTTACAAAGGACGATTCGTCAGCACGAATGGTTTGCTGCACGAAGAGGTGCTGAAGATTTTCCGGTGAGGTGCAAGATGATTCGCGTGAAACGTGTCTATGAAAAGCCCGCGAAGGAGGATGGGTTTCGCTTGCTGGTGGACCGCTTGTGGCCGCGGGGCCTGACGAAAGAACGCGTCCGAGCGGATTTGTGGATGAAAGAGATTGCGCCGAGCGACGCGCTGCGAAAATGGTTTGGGCACGACCCGGACAAATGGGGAGAGTTTGCGAAGCGCTACCGCAGCGAGTTGGCAAAGAAGAAGGAATTGTTGGCGGAGGTGAAGCGGCTGGAACTGGAGCACGGCACGGTGACGCTCCTGTATGGCCGCAACGATGAGAAGCAGAATCAGGCGGTGCTGATCGCGGCGGCGCTGAAAGAGGGCAAGTGAAGCGCGAAGCAGCGTTGCGTGTTGTCGCGGAGGAAGTATGCGTCTGCCGGAAATGCCCGCGGCTGGTGAAGTACCGTGAAAAAGTGGCGCGGGAGAAGCGGCGAGCGTATCGCGAGTGGGAGTATTGGGGACGCGGTGTGCCGGGGTTCGGCGATCCCAAGGCGCAATTGTTTATCCTGGGACTGGCGCCAGCGGCGCACGGAGCGAATCGCACAGGACGAGTGTTTACGGGCGACCGCTCTGGCGATTTTTTGTACAAGGCGCTGTACCAGGCGGGATTCGCGAATCAGCCAACTTCGCAGAATCGCGATGACGGATTGCGCCTGCGAAATGTTTACATTGCCGCCGCCGTGCGCTGCGTGCCCCGGGCCAACAAGCCGCTGCCGGGCGAAATTTTGAATTGCCGCGGGTATCTGCGGCGCGAACTAGAGATTTTGCGGCCTGCGGCAGTGCTGGCGCTGGGGAAAATCGCGTGGGACGCGTATCTGGAAATCCTGAAGCAGGATGGAAAGATCGGTTCGCGCGCGGCTTACAAATTCGCGCATGGCGCGGAGGTGGAGGTTGCGCCTGGCTTGCCGCGTCTTTTCGGCGTGTACCACCCCAGCCAGCAGAACACACAGACAGGGCGCGTCACTGAAGCGATGTACGGGGAAGCGCTGGGGAAGATCCAAGAGCTTCTTGCGGGACACACGAACGACGCCGTATAACCGAGCTTCCTGACAAGCGGCAATTCATCCATTCTTCAAACTCAACAGAAGTTGTCATCCTGAGACGATCCGATAAGGATCGGCGAAGGATCTCAACATCAGCAATTCGCACGATGTGGACGTTGAGATCCTTCGGGGCGCAAACGACGCGCCCTCAGGATGACACTACCTTTCTGTATTTTCGTAACAGGCAAAACGGTATTGCATGAGAACCTTTGGCGGCCTGCGAATGCAAGCTAAATCATGCCAAATGATCAGGCTTGAACGCGTCGCGGCTTGGGCGGCAAATCGACGGAGGCGGGGCGCGGCTGCGGCCAGTATTTTGCGGCGATGCGCCATAGCAGGAGAACCGCCAGGATTGCGGCGTAGGTGAGCGGGCGAAGCACCGCGGATTTCACCAGCCAGTAGTAATGAATCACACCACAGATAGCGCTGATGTAGATGAAGCGATGCAGTTGCTGCCAGCGGCGGCCACCAAGGCGGCGAATCCAGCCGGTGGTGGAAGTGATCGCAAGAGGAATCAGCAGCACGAACGCGGTGAAACCTACGGTGATATAACGGCGTTTGGCGACATCCTTCCACATTTCCGCGAGATCAAAGAATTTGTCCAGCCAGATGTAGGTGGTGAAGTGCAGGCAGGCATAGAAAAAGGCAAACAGGCCGAGCATGCGGCGGAAGCGGATCAGATCGGGAAGGTGCAGAATCTTGCGCAACGGGGTAATGGCCAGAGTGATCAGAAGGAAACGCAACGTCCAGTCGCCGGTGGCGTGGGTGATGAACTCGATGGGATTGGCGGAGAGATCGTTGTGAAACGCGCGCCAAACCAATGACGCCAGCGGCATCAGGCACAGAATGAATACAACAACCTTGGTCCATTTGCTGGTGAGGAGTTTGCGCATGGGCAGGATGGGGGCTCAGTAGTTTTTGCGCAGGTCCATGCCGTTATACATGCTGGCCACCTGATCGCCATAGCCATTGAACATGAGGGTTTCGCGCTTGAAGAATTCGCCGAGGCGGCGTTCCTTGGCCTGGCTCCAGCGCGGGTGATCGACCTTGGGATTGACGTTGGCGTAGAAGCCGTACTCATTCGAGGCCATGCGGTTCCAGGTAGTAGGCGGCTGCTTTTCGGTGAAACGGATTTTCACCAGCGATTTGGCGCTCTTGAAGCCGTATTTCCAGGGTAGCACCATGCGTACGGGCGCGCCATCCTGATTGGGGAGCGATTCGCCGTACATGCCGACGCACAACAGAGCGAGCGGATTCATGGCTTCGTCGAGGCGCAAGCCTTCGAGATAAGGCAAATCGATGCCAGCATATCTGCCCCAAGGCATTTGTTTGGGATCGTAATAACTTTCAAAGGCGACGTATTGAGCTTTCGGCGTGGGCTCAACGGCCTTGGCCAGCGCGCTGAAGGAAAAACCGATCCAGGGAACGACAATGGACCAGGCTTCCACGCAGCGATGGCGGTAGATGCGCTCCTCGAGCGGAGCGAGCTTGATGATTTCGTCAAGGGTGAACTTGCGCGGCTTTTTCACTTCGCCTTCGACGGAAACAGTCCAGGGTGAGGTCTGGAATTTCTGGGCGTTTTTGGAGGGATCGGATTTGTCCACGCCGAATTCGTAGAAATTATTGTAGTGGGTCACGTCGTTGTAGGTGTTCTGCTTTTCCGTGGTGCTGAAGGGACTCTTGAGCAGACCGTCGAATTTCGTGGCGGCGAAGGCTTGGGTGCGCGGAGAGGCCAGATCCCACAGGCGCGCAGCGGCCAGCGCGACGACTCCGGCGATGCCCATGCCGCGGAGAAATCTGCGGCGGTCGAGATAAAGCGATTTGGGAGTGACATCGGCGTAGGTCAACTCGGGCGCCTTGCGGATCGGCATGATAGTGGGTTTCCTCCAAGCTGGTGACTACGGCCCATAGCGGCAGTGAACATGATACGCCAGGGTACTCCTCTTGGAGGCAGGAAGCTCGCATTCCAATAAGTGGGGCTAGGCGGGAGCGGCGACGAGACCAACTTGCCTTTGTGTGAGGCGAAAAGAGCGAAATGGTTACGGACGAATTGCGGTTGGCAAGACGGGGCGGGGCTGCCAGACTTTGCGGGCACCTGTGCAGGCTGGAGCAGGCAGGGTGAAACGGCGGGCCGTGCGGTATCAATGTACATCTCCTTATAAATCATAGCGTTAGGAAGCACAGCCAATTGCCGAGCATGGCCCCGAGGCTGCAAGTGCGACTATGCCCGCCACAGGAGGGGGAGTTCGTCATGAAAGAGCGAATAAAGAGCTGGATGGTGCTGGGAGCCGTGGCCGGGGGGCTGTGGATGCCCGGAACTATTGTCGCGCAAGAGCAGAACGAACCGGCGGTGTCGGAACCGCAGGAAGCGGCGAAGCCTCCCGAGGGACGCGTGGCCGACGGGGAGCGGCACGGATTGCCCTTGGAGGTGTACGGCGTGGCGCCAGGGACGCGATTCCTAGTGAAGCTGGAGGAGGAGATGACGACGCGGGCGGTGCGGCAGAACCAGGAGTTTCGCGTGCGCACGCTGGAGCCGCTGGAAGCGGGGCAGGGCATCTACTTGCCGGCCGGGGCGTTGATCACGGGGCACATCAGCCGCGTGGAGCCGGCTGGACTCACGGGGCGGGCGAAAATCTGGCTGACGTTTGATGATATCCAAACGAAGTTTGGGAGGCTGCCGATCGTGGCCGACGTGGTGGCCGTGCCGGGGGATCACAGCATCAAGCCGGGAACGGCGCAGGAGGGCGTCATTGAGGGGCGCGGCGGCTCGCAGAAAGATGCAGGACAGGCGGCGGCGACTGGCGCGGCCGTCGGCGCGCTCAAGGGCGTCAAGGACAAGAACGCGAAAGAAGGAGCGCAGGCCGCGGCGCTGTGCGCTCTGGAGGCTTACCTGGCGGAAGCGGGGCGCGGCCAGGAGTTGGATCTGCCGAAGGGCGCAAAGCTGGAGTTGGAGCTGGGGAGGGCATTGTATTTGGTCAAGGAGTGAAAGAGCTCAAGAGTGAAAGAGTGAAAGAGTGGGAAGAGACGGAGATCAATGGGGCGATGATTGGGGAGGACACTCCCTCCTATTCTTTGTAAGTATTGATTCTAATGGTGGATAAAGCGGGATTGTATACTTCACACAAGGAAGTGGTTTAAAATACCATAACTTTGCGCGGAAGTAACTCACTTGTTCCTTTCCGCATAAAGTCAGAAAGTTCTTTTACATGCAACCAGTCATTGGGTTTTGGAAATTTGTATGGACGTGCATTGGCACGGCATCCGATACGACCCTCGCGAATCTCAAGCTGGAGCCCCGAACCGTGATTATAGGGGCAATTTCGTTATTCATTGGTTTCTTAATTTTTTGGTGGCGTCGAGGAATGAAGCGAGCCCAAGAGAGGACCGTAGAGGATTTCCTTTGGATAATTGGCCCTTTCGCGATAATAGTGCTCGTTGTATTCATTTTCAACTTGTTCAGATCACCCTATTTAGTCTATCGAGCGGACCATGAAAACGAACAACGATTATTTCAGACAATTGAAAATCGCGCACAAAGCGCGGAACAAGCGCTTCAGCAAGAGAGGGACAAGAATAGCCCGAAATTTGAATTAAGTTGGGCATCTTCAGTCATAGGGGATGGAGTCTTGATAGAGAATGGGCGAAGGACAAACTATACTGAGTTGTATCTACAAATAGGTGTCTTAAACCGGGGCGCACCGAGTGTAATCAAGGAATGGAAGGGACTGCTTCGATTAACGGATGGAAAGGAATTAGAAGGAAGATTGCTTCTAGGAAACGATAAGAGTATTCACACGCCAGTTGAGACTAAACATGGGCGTATTGAGCTTCCCATATCACCTAACTTGATTCCGAAATGGTCCATCACCCCGATACCGACCGGGGGGCGCGGAGTTGGCAGTGTGGTATTCCTTTTTCCCCCAGGAATGAAAGAAAAAATGGAAGGCCCTGGAGGAGCATTCGTTGTGAAACTGTGGGACATGAACGGCAAGGAATACAAGATAGAGGCACCTTGGCAGAAATTTGAAATTCCTGACATTCATGATATTAACGCGTTACCAGGGATGGAGCTGACACACTAGGCTGCATTCTGATCGTTAGGCGGGTGGCCGACGCGGTAGCCCCTCAGACGATTTTGGGTGCCGCATGCTTTGCGGTTCAGGCAAAGCGTGCGGGTTTTGACTTCAATTCGTTGGTTGGGGTTCCCTTTCGTCCCCCTACGTTCCTTGTCCGAGTTTCGTATCCAAAAGTACTATTATTATCTTGACATCTACATCTTAATGTACTATACTTACTTTATGGATCGGTCACCAACCGCTGGGCTCCGCCCGGCTCATTCGTTCTCCCGCTCCAATCCCAAAGTGGAGCTACACTTTCCGTCTTACGCCAGGCAACCTTCGTCCATTCCTTCTAAACCCTCCGCAATCAACACTTACGCAAAACGCCTTGCCAAGCCCTTTAGAATGAGCACTTACACAAGTGTATCAAAACAAATGACCTACATCCCCTTTGGAATCCGCACTTACAACGCCCATTTCCCACAACTGCCCTGAAATCATCACTTACGCAAAATCGGGGTCCAGCCCTTCGCAGTTCCCTTCGCAGCTCAGGGCAAGCAGGGTAAACGGTGCTGGACCCCTACGCGGACAGCTACAACTCCAAGAGTGAACCGATCTAAAGATCGGCCACTACATAGGCAACAGCAAACCCGGCGTTTGCGCTGACGCGGTTGGGGCGTGCTCTGCGTTAATGCTCTTGAATTTGCCCTTGGCTATTCAGCGGCTCGCCAGCGCTGCTCCCAGCTCGCTCCGCGTCTGGATTACCCGCAAAATCGCCTCCCGGGTCACCATCCCCACAATGTGCGCGCCTTCTTGCAACTGCGTGACCACCGGCATCTGATTCACGTCCGCGGCGATCAGCCGTTCTAGCAATCGCTGCAGCGGCTCGTCCGGCGCGGCCCATAAAATCTTTTCCCGCGGCACCATCACCGCCTGCACCGAATTCATGTTCCATTCTTCGCGCGGAATGCGGCTCAACGCGCTCACATTCATCAACCCCACCAGACGGTCGTCCATGGTCACCAGGTGCACGCGCCGCCCCGTCCGCAGCACTTCTCCGCTGTATTCTTCCAGGCTCATATTCCCCGGAATGATCGGCACTTCCTGGTTCATCACATCGGAAGCGCACAGTCCCGCCAGGGTCTCCTGGATGGTCACCTGCGCCACGCTTGCCTGCGCCGCATTCAGCAGAAACCACCCAAGGAATCCCGTCCACAAAGCCGTCACCCAATCGCTGTGCATCGCGCTCCACACCCCGAAAGAAATCAACCCAAAGGCGATCAGCTTTCCACTCGCGCCCGCCACGCGCGTGGCCCGCGCAAAATCTTTCGTCGCTCCCCACACCATCGCCCGGAACACCCGCCCGCCGTCCAGTGGAAAACCCGGCAGCAAATTGAACAGCGCCAACATTCCGTTTGTCAGCGCGAGCTGGCTGGCCACGGCGCCCAACATCTCGCTGCCAGGAAAGAGCAGCGTCACGCCATAAAACGCGCCCGCAAGAAACCCGCTCGCCAGCGGCCCCGCAATGGCGATGTTGAATTCCTGAATGGCCTGGGAAGGGTCCCGCGCAATCCGCGCCAGCCCTCCAAAAAGAAACAACGTGATCGAGAGCACTTTGATCTTGTAGTGCTGCGCCACCACGCTGTGCGCCAGTTCGTGAAATACCACCGAACTGAAAAACAGAATGCTGGTCACTGCCCCCAGAGTCCAGTGTTGCGGGCCCGTCCAGCGCGGGTGCTGTTGCGCAAAAAAACCGGATTGCGAAAAGGTGATCAGTCCGAAAATGAGGATCCAACTCAGATCCAAATAGATGGGTATTCCCAAGATTCGGCCGATCCGAATGCCCTGCGATTGAAACATCAACGTGAGCCTCGTCTATTCATTGAACTCTAGACTACCGCCGAACGCTCAAGACGCAAAACCCCAACCCGCCTTTTCTCTAAGCACTGCGTCCCACAAAACACGCCGTGTCTCTCAACCCACGAATTGTCCGCCCTGTCGCCATCATAACTCTTTATGCATCAGGTGGTTACGAACGGCCTCCCATGTGCCACTTCCTACTGCGAAGGCACCAAGGAGGCACAAATGGACGCCTTACTCAGTTTCGCAATCGTCCTGGCCGCAACAATCCTGGCGCTGTTCGCCGCCCTCGGCCTGCACTGGCTCCTGCTCCGCGCCGCTTTTCTTCTGATGCAGCCCGCCACCGCCAGCCGCCGCGCCACGCAACCCGCCATAGAGCACAGCACGCGCCTGGTCGCCCACGCTTACGCGCAGCACCGTTAATCGCCATGCGGAGAGGAGCAGCACCATGTTCGCATTGCAGCCTTTCCTGATGGCTGCTGTCCTCGCCCTTTTCTGCGCCGTCGGAGTTTTAGTGGCCTACGACATCTACATGGCTACGCGCCTGCGTTGCCTGCTCCAACGAACCGGGCATGCGCCTGTGAAGAGCGAAGAGATCGGGGAAGCGGCGCGAACCGCTTCCCACGAACACCGGCCAAAACCCCTGCGGGTGGCTCGGATCGCGTCGCTGGAAGGAGGAATGACCATGAGCAGAAAGGCGAGCACCGCCGCGCTTGGTTCTTTCGGCCACAGGCTGTTCCCAACCCGGCGCCGCGCCCCGCGCCACCCGGCCGGTGAAACGACTACCCCAACGTTTGATCACGCTGCCGGAAAACCTCTTCGCTTTACGAGGCCGGGGCGACCCGGTGCCTTCTACCGGGAAGCCCCTGAGGAAACTCTTTCCAGCCTTTGTCGGCAGACTGCTAAATGGACATGGAAGAGCCTCCCACCCTTCTCGGACCAAAATCAGTGTTAGCATTCCAGAGGTTCATTGAGGTGATGCTTGCGGCGACTCTTCCTCGCAATTCTGTTTTTCCTGCTATCAGCGGCTCTCCCCGCCGCGGCGCAACCCCAATCCTCGGCCAACGATAAGCCCTCCATCTGCGACTCGCTTCGCGCCTCCAAATCCAAGGTATACGGCTTCCATCCTGCCCAATTGAACGAAACCCAAATCGAAGCCAAGGGCAAAGAACTGGACGCCTTCTGGAAGCAGGTTCAGGCCGCCGGCCCCGAAGGCGCGGCTTGCCTGAAAGTTATGCTCGCCGCGGAAACCACCGACCACAATTTCCAATTCGATGCCGGCGAAGTCCTCTATCAGATGGACCCCTCTTCCGATTCCCTCAAGATCGTCCGCGACGCCATCGCCCAGGCCGATTTCCAAGAGACCGATCCCGCCAATTATCTTTCGCTCGCCCTGGCGCTTTCTCAGGCAGGCGTGGACATTCAGCCGCTCGCCGCACGCCTCCTCCGCTATCCCAACGCCACCATCCACATTTCCGAACACGCCCTCGATCTCGATGCGGACACCGCCGCGCTATTCCTCTACGGCAGCATGCCGCCAACGCAAGCCACCAACGCCTTGATCGCCGAATTGCAAGCCCCCGAACTTTTCGTGCGCTCCGCCGCCGCTCATCTCCTCGCCGAACAACTCAACGAGGACGCCTTCCGCACGCTCAGCCGCTGGGACGGCGTGGACAAGGTCGAGGAAGAGTACCGCCGGAACGACATTCATACCGTTCTGAAATATCAGCCGCCCGATCCAGCCGAACTCGCGCAACCCAAATTCACGCGCGAGCAAGTGCTGAAAATCATTGCCGCCTTGCCGCACACCCACAAGGAATTCGACGAGGCCATGAGGACGCGCGGCGCAGCCTTCGACAAAAAGCTCCACGACGCGAACCTCACGCCCGAGCAGCTCAGCAAAGCCGTCGCCGAAAGCGAACCCATCTACGGCATCGCCCATCACACCGCCTTCCTCAACAGCGCCGTGGCCACCCTTCAGCCCGAGGACTTCAATACCCTGCAGGACGCCCGCCGCAAAGCCCTCTTCGACGTTTCCGATGAAAGCCTCGAAGAATATCTGGCCTTCACCCAATTGATGATCCGCCTAATCAACAAGCTCGATTTGTACAAGGACTACCGCACAGACGAAGGCCTCAGCGAGCACACAGCGCAAGGCGCACGCGTGTTATCATCCTTTTAGAACGCCGTGCTCCCAAGATCCGAGAACTCTCGCTTTCGCCCGTTTCGCTTCTTTTTCGCGTTGCTCTTTCTTTGCTTTGTTTCCCTGCCGCCAATCATGCCCGCCGATTCCAATTCGCTTGATGATGCCGCGCGTCAACTCGCGGACCGCATCGCCGCCATTCCCAATCTTCACAGCCCCTTTCGCCTGGAGTTTCACGCCGACGCGAATCTCGCCGCCGATTCCTCTTGGCAGGACACCCTGCGCCAGGAACTCGAAAAGCATCACTTGACCATCACCGAAGAGCCCAGCGCTCCCCTCCTGAAACTGGGCGCGGTCGAGACCCCCACCCAATTGGTGCTCACCGCCAGCGCCCGCACTGGCGATCGCGACGATGTGCGCATCGTTGCCGTGACGCGCGCCGCTTTCACCGCCCCCGCGCTTGCCGTCGCTCCCGTGCGCATCGCGCGCCAGCTTGTGTACGAAACTTCCGACCGCATCCTGGACGCCTCCGCACTCGGCTCCGCCGCCGAGGGTGGCCTCGCCGTCCTCCTCTACCGCAGCGAGGATCTCGTCGCACTTCGCCTCGATTCCAGCGGCGCCGTCAAACAAACCGTCTCCCTCGCCGCCGCGAGTCTCCACGCCTCGCGCGATCCACGCGGCGAACTCACGGACAAGGGCGCCACCGCCGAAGTGCTTCTCCCCGGGAAGCTCTGCGAATTCACCTGGGCAGCGGGCGCCGAACCCCGCTGCCGAACCAAGAAAACCGAATGGCGCACAGCCACCGTGCTCACCTCTCCCTGCGACTCGAGCGACTGGAAGCTCGAAGCCAGAGGCGATGACTGGTCCTCGGCCGATCTCCTTCAAATCGTCCCAGACGCCGCAGCGCGTTCCGGCAGCGCGGCACTGTTTAACGAATTTCCCGGACCGATACTCAGCATCAATGGCGAACGGGATCCCGGCAGCGCGCTGATTGGGGCCCGCAATTTGCACACAGGAAATTATGAGGTTTACAAAATCACTCTGGTTTGCGGGAATTAGCGCCGCCCTGCTCCTTCTGCTCGCGGCAACCGCGGCGAGCGCCGCCAAGCGCCCGCGCTACGGCGGAACTTTGCGTGTCGAAATGTTCGCCACCAGCGTTTCCCTTGATCCGCGCGAGTGGAAAAGCGGCTCACTCTCCGTGCGCGAAGACGAAAAACTCGCTGCTCTCGTTTACGATCGTCTCGTCACCCTCGACGATTACGGAAGATTCCAGCCGGCCCTGGCAATCGAGTGGTCGCATGACGCGGCCGCGAAAAACTGGCAATTCAAGCTGCGCCCGGGCGTGGTGTTTTCCGATGGCTCACTCCTCACTTCCGCCGATGTCGTCGCCTCCTTGCAATCCGTGCTGCCCGCGGGCCTGCAGCTCACTGCGATCGACACCGCCATCTCCATCCACTCGCCTCATCCCGTTCCCGATCTGCTCGAACAACTCGCCTCCGGCCGCCATTTTGTGTTTCGCACGCTGCCCGACGACACGCTTCTCGGCACCGGCCCTTTTTACGTCGCCGAAATCAGCCCCGCTGCTCCCTACGAAACCAATCCCCTGGCTACAAAGCCCGCGCGCCTGAAGTTTCGCGCCAATGAACAATGCTGGGCCGGCCGTCCCTTCCTCGACGCCATCGAAGTCACCCTCGGCGAGCCTCCCTTGCGCCAGCTCCTCGATCTGCAGGTCGGCAAAGCCGATCTTGTGGAAGTCGCTCCCGACCTGGTCCGCAAAGCCCGCCAGGACAATCTCCGCGTCTGGAGTTCCGCGCCCAAGACGCTTCTCGCCCTGCGCTTCGACGAATCCCAACCTGCCTCCGCCGACGATCATCTCCGCGAAGCTTTGGCCCTTTCCATGGACCGTGACACCATGGCCAACGTGTTGCTTCAAAAGCAAGCCGAACCCGCCCCCGCCCTTTTGCCCGACTGGCTCTCGGGATATGCTTTCCTCTTCGAGAGTCCCATGAATCTGGAACGCGCCAAGGAGATTCGCGCCTCGCTTCCGGCCGACGAAGCCGGCGGCACGGAACCGTTGCGCTTGCGCGTGGATGCCGGTGGCGATCTGATGAAATTGCTCGGCGAACGCGTGGCCGTGAATGCGCGTCAAGCGAATCTGTCCGTGCAGGTCGTGACACACTCCACATCCGCAAGCGGTGGTGCGGCTGCGGTCTCGCCCGCGAATCCTTCCATTGGCGTGCATCTCTTCGCCTGGCATTACGATTCCCTCTCGCCGCGCGCGGAGCTGGAGGCCCTGGTGAACCAGCTTCATCTGGAACAGGCGGCCGAAAGCACCCAGGCACTCGCTGACCCCGAGCAGCGCTACGCCGAAGAGCGCCGGATCCTAGAAGATCGACGCGTGCTTCCGCTGGTGCTCCTCCCCGAATACGCCGGCATCGCCGCGCCTGTGCGCAACTGGATGCCCGCGCGCTGGGGCGAATGGCGCCTCGCCGATGTCTGGCTGGAAAAGGGCGAGAGCACTCCAACCGCGCCGAATAGCGGTGCATCGCCCGATAATTCCGCGGCGCCGCATGGCAAGGGAGTGCACCCATGAGTTTTCGCAGCAAAGTCTTTGCCGTTTTTCTGGTCACCGTGCTGGCTTCCGTTTCCCTCGTCGCTTACGGCGTGAGCTTCTACACGCAACGCTCTTTCGAAGCCATGGACTCGCAGCGCTCCGAAGCGCTGGTAGCGCAATTCAACAAGGAATTTGCGCAGCGCGGCGAAGTGGTCGTCCAGCAGGTGGAGAACATCACCAACGCCGACGTCACCGTGCGTATGGCTCTCGATCTGGCGCGCCCCAGCGCCGACGCTTCGCTCTATGTCCATGACGCCAACGGCGCCGCCCAGGAGCACGGCCTGAACTTCGTCGAATTTGTGAACACCGACGGCACGCTGATCTCCTCGGCGCAATATCCCGCGCGTGTCGGCTACAAAAATGACTGGGTCAACAACGTCAAGGATTGGCGCGGTTCGCCCGCGTTCCTCAAGAAAGAAGAATTGCCCGATGGCGTCGAGCTTTCGCTGACTGCCGTGCGCACGCAATCCGTTGGCGATCGCAATCTCTATGTCATCGGCGGCCGCCGCCTGGACCAGAATTTTCTTGCCTCGCTCGTGCTTCCTTCGGGCACGCGCGCCCTGCTGTATCGCAATCTCGAAGCGAATTTCGTTCCCACGGCCCTCGCGGACGCCTCCGGCCCCGTCCCGCAGGCCGACCTGTTGCAGCCGCTCATCGAGCAGGTGCAGCAGCAATCCACGCCGCAAACTCTCATCAAGACCATTGACTGGACCCCCGACCCCGCTTCATCAGAAACCTTTCATGCCATGCCCCTCACCGGGCGCAATGGCGAAGTGCTCGGCGTGCTCTTGCTGGGCAGCTCGCGCAAGGAATTGGTCACCCTGCGCCGCGAAATCCTGAAGACCGCCGCGCTTGTTGCCCTCGCCGCTCTTCTCATCGGCCTGCTCGTAAGCTGGTGGGTCTCCCGGCGCATCACTCGCCCCGTCGAAGAACTCGCCAATGGCGCGCGCGATGTCGCCTCCGGCCGCTGGGACACCCACATCGACGTCAAAGGCAGCGACGAAATCGGCCAGCTCGCCGCCGCCTTCAACGACATGACCAAAACCCTCGCCTCGCAAAAGGAAAAGCTGGTGCAGACCGAGCGCGTCGCCGCCTGGCGTGAACTCGCCCGCCGCCTGGCCCACGAATTGCGCAACCCGCTCTTCCCCCTGCAGATCACCGTCGAAAATCTGCAACGCGCCCGCCAGCTTGGGCCGCAACAATTTCAGGAAGTCTTCAGCGAAGCCACCGCCACTCTTAAAGCCGAGCTTGCCAATCTCAACACCATCGTCGGGCGCTTCAGCGATTTCTCCAAAATGCCCGCGCCGCAATTCACCCGGGTGAATGTCAATGAAGTGCTGCGCAACGCCGTGCGGCTCTTCGAACCGCAATTCACCGCTGTCGGCAAGCCCTCCATCGCCACCGAATTTTTCCTCAGCGAATCGCTGGCGGAAATTGACGCCGATCCCGATCTGCTCCATCGGGCGTTTCAGAACCTCCTCCTCAACGCTCTCGACGCCATGCCCGCCGGCGGCACCATCACGCTGAAGAGCAGCGATGCCGGCGAATCCGTGCGCATTGAAGTGGCCGACACCGGCAAAGGACTTACGCCTGAAGAGTGTTCGCGCCTCTTCACGCCGTATTACACGACCAAGCAGCTCGGCACGGGCCTCGGCCTGGCCATCGTGCAATCCGTCGTGAGCGATCATCACGGTGCGATTTCCGTTTCCAGCGAGGAAGGGCGCGGCGCGGCGTTCCGCATCGATTTGCCCAAGCGGCAGTCCGGCGTTGTCGCCAAATCCAGGGAAGACTCCGCCTCACACGAAGCCGAGTCCGCCCCAGCCGCCGCCTCGGACTGAAAGTTTTGTGGCACAGTCACTCTTGACTGTGCTCTTGGGGTTTCCAGGCTTTTGTAGCGGCCGCCTTTAGACTTTTTCCAGTAGACGGCCTAATCCGGCCAAAAGGATCCGCGTGCCACGCAAAGCTCATCTTCTCCTGATCGACGACGACGCCAACACCCTTGCCTCCCTGGCCCGCGCCTTTCGCCTCGCCGGCCACGAAGCCACCGTTTGCGACAACGCCCTGCGCGCCGCCGAACTCATCCAAAACGAGCGCTTCGACCTCATTCTTTCCGACGTGGTCATGCCCGGCAAAAGCGGCCTCGAACTTCTCGAAGAGCTGAAAAAATCCGGCGTGCAGACCCCCATCGTCCTGATCTCCGGCCAAGCCAACATCGAAATGGCCGTGAAGGCCACGCGCCTCGGCGCTCTCGATTTCCTTGAAAAGCCTCTGACCACCGATAAGTTGCTCGTCACCGTCGAAAACGCGTTGCGCCTTTCCCGCCTCGAAGATGAGAACCGCGAACTCCGCCACCGGCTCGGCAAGCACGAACTCATCGGCTCCGGCCCCGCCATGCAAAAACTCCTCGCGCAAATCGAGCGCATTGCCGCCAGCGAAACCCGCGTCTGCATCTTCGGCGAAACCGGCACCGGCAAGGAAGTCGTGGCCCGCGCCATTCACGAGAAATCTCCGCGCCACGAGAACGCTTTCATCACCCTCAACTGCGCCGCCATTCCCGCCGAATTAATCGAATCGGAACTGTTCGGCCATGAAAAAGGGGCCTTTACCGGCGCCGCGGGACGCCATGTGGGCAAATTCGAGCAGGCCGAAGGCGGCACCCTCTTCCTCGACGAAATCGGCGACATGCCCCTGACCATGCAGGCCAAGCTGCTTCGCGTCCTCGAAGAAGGCGAGGTGGAGCGCGTCGGCGGCGACAAACCCATCAAGGTCAACGTGCGCGTGATCGTCGCTACGCACCGCAATCTCGACGAACTCGTCAAAAAGAACGAGTTTCGCAGCGATCTCTACCACCGTGTCTACGTCTTTCCCCTGGCCCTCCCGCCCTTGCGGGAGCGTCCCGAGGATTTTCCGGATCTCCTTGCGCACTTCGCCCGCCAGGTCGCCGCGCAAAACGGTTGGAAAGAAAAACTGTTCGCGCCCGAGGCCATCGCCGAATTGCGCCGCTATTCCTGGCCTGGCAATGTTCGCGAGCTGCGCAACATCGTTGAGCGGCTGGTCCTCCTCGCCAACGAAGATGCCGTCACGCCCGACGACGTCCGCCTCGCCCTGCCTGCTTCCGAGCCCGCCGCCATGCCCGCCGCTAATGCCGGCACCGCCCAGGGCACTCTCGTCGAACGCACCGAAGCCTTCGAGCGCGAAACCCTCCTTGCCGAAATCCGCCGCCACAATTTCCATATGACCAACGTTGCGCGCGCCCTCGGCCTCGAACGCAGCCACCTCTACAAAAAGTGCCAGCAACTCGGCATCGATCTCCATTCGCTCCGCAAGCCTGAATGACACCACGCCTCGTTGTGGCTTGGTCACTCCTGCTTGCCCTGAGGAACGAATGGACTGTGCTCTTGGTTTTGCTTCTGTAGAGGGCGCCTTCTGAGGCGGTCCGCTCTTGGGCTTGCTCTTGTAGGTCTAATGCCTTCTCACCGACTTCAAAACGAGCAGCAGCTTGCCTGCGTGATTCGGCTGTCTTTTGATTTTCGGCCGTTCCCAAGGAACCAACTGGCTCGCGACGCGTCCATTCTGCAAGCTAGAGGTGGTGTGTCACCGGCATCAGCGAAAACTGCAGGACCAGGAAACAGATGTTGATCCCCGCGGATATACCAAACGCCTGCAAACGCCCGATTCCATCTACCTCTTCGAAAACCATCATTAACACTGCCGTCCAACCAATCGCAGCCAACAACATCCCCGCGACCGGTATCAGCAAAAAGCAATTCACAAACCAGCCCAGCAGCAGAGGCCGCATTACCTCCGCAAACTTTCCTGTAGCGCCGAAGAACCACTTCGCGATCAAGTGGCACAATCCAAGTTGGATGAACGTAATTATAGCCATTACGACGAAGCCAAACGTCAGCCCGACAATGATTCCGATCGCTAGCGCGATGGGATTAACCTTCGGGAGGCTCCTGCTCAACATCGGAAGGGTCGTGACCAGCAGGATCAGCAAAATCGAGGCCGACCAGAAAAGTAACCCATACACTGTCGCTTTTGGATCCTTCGCGTTCCGCCTGATAGCCCCGTCATCCCACCGGACGATCTTCACTGCTTGGTTCAGGTAATAACCCAGGCCCGCGTCACTTGGTACCTGCAACTCCGCCGTCACCAGGTCCTGTGCTGCTGGCGGAAGCGGTCCGGGGCAATTGTGTGCCAATCCGTATTCCAGACCACACACGTCGCATCGCATTGATGCTCCATTCCGAGCGAAGCAGGGGAATGCGCAGACTTTATCACAGTCCAGCTTATTCGGTTTGACGGCGCCGGCTTTCTAAGCTTCGGCCGGGCCACTCGCACGCTCCATTCCCTCCCCCCAAAAAACACCGTGGCAGATGGCGCCACGGTGTTCGATACACGCGATGAATTCGACTGCCTGTTTACCTGTGCGCTTCCACCCAGTGAATCGCATCTTCCACATGATGGTGCGCCTTGTCAATGTGACCCAGCGCGCGCTCTTGCAGGCCCTCCGCGAACCGGTTGTCCTCTTCCTTCGCAACATCCTCATGGGCCTTGTTCAATAGCTCCAGCGCGCGGTGCAACCGCCCGGGCCAATCCATGTGGGAATCAACGGGCGGGTGGTCGTTCAGGTCTTTTCCGTCGTCGATGGAAGCCTTCTTGATCTCTCTGATGGCCTCATCGATTTCATGAATGGCATCTTCTTCTTCGTGACGTAGATGGCCCCCATCGGGGCGCTCCAGATGAGCGCGCGCATGACGCAGATCGGTCAATGCGTGCAGATACGCGGGGTGCTGGCCCTGGGCAAACGTATTGCCGGCACGGAGCGCAAAAAACAGCGCGAATACCATAGCTGGAATGAAAATTCGGGCAACAACTTTCATGGAATTGGTTTCTCCTGAATTTAGTGTCTGTGTGCGCAGGGGCGCACCCCCAACTACGCGGAAGCGAACCACTCCGGGCACTTTGTACCTTGAAACACAGTAGCAGACGAAAAGTTCCGGGTCGCTCCGCGGCAAATTACTTTGTCCAAATGCTTAACCCTCCCCGTGGACGGCCCCGCCCGCACCGCTCTCAAGTTCCCGTCTTCCCAGCAACTCGCCATTTCCACAACTCCAGCCCATGGATCGTGGCAGAATACAAGCGATGAATCCCTGGCTGATTGCTCCCTCGGCTCTTGTGGCCGGCGCCGCGGCCATGACCGCCTACGGGGCGGTATATCCCCGCTCGCATCTTTTCGGTCCCGTCATTTCCCACACCGATGCCGCCAGGAAATTGGCGCTGACCTTCGACGACGGCCCCAATCCTGCGATCACCCCGAAGCTTCTGGAATTGCTGGCCAGGCACAACGCCCGGGCCACTTTTTTCTTGGTAGGCAAATTCGTCCGTCAGTGTCCCGATCTCGTCAAGGAAGTCGCCGCGCGTGGACACGTCCTCGGGAATCACACCGAGACCCACCCGAATCTCTTTTTCTGTGGACCGCAGGAGACGCGCGAAGAATTGCAGCGCTGCACGGACGCCATCGAGCAGCTTGCCTGGGCCAAACCACGATGGTTCCGGCCGCCCTTCGGATTGCGCAGCCCCTGGCTCGGCGAAATCCTCCACCAGCACGGCATGACCAACGTTACCTGGTCGCTCATCCCCGGCGACTGGCGCAGCAAGCCGGCCGGCTGGCTGATCGAACGCATGAAGCCCATTGCCGCGAACGCTCAGGCAAATCTCCCCAAAGCCAAGTCCGGCGCCACTTCCGGCGACATCCTTTGCCTTCACGACGGCGACCACACCCGCCTCAATGGCAACCGCGAGCGCACTCTGAAGGCCCTGGAGTTTTGGCTGCCGCGCTGGCGCGACCTGGGCCTCGAATTTGTTACAATGGACGAAATCATGCGGAAGGCGGTCCAGGGCTAATGGACGAACGAGCGTTTTACATGGAGAAGGAAGAGACCCGCAAGGTCAAGCTGATCTGCCCCAGTTGTCACGGTGAATTCGAGGCCCCGGTGCGCTGGAAAGTATCGCGCAAGAAAAAGGAACTCCCCCGCGGCGCCAGCGAAGAGGAGCGCCGCAAGTTTGCCAAAGCTACTTCCTTCATGGTTCGCCTGGATGATCTCGTCGCCTGCTACAAGTGCCGCAAGCGCTTTGAACTCACCGGCCAATCCACCGTGCTCATCAACGACAATCTCGGCGACCCCAACGAAGACCCCGAAAATTTCGGCAATCGGTGATGCAAAGTTATCAGTAATCAGTTATCAGTAGTGTCCGGTTGAGCATTTTGAGATCTTTGAGAAGCGATTGGCACATATGAAGTTAGCAGTGAAAAGAGTCGTTTTCGATTTGAATTGTGAAGGCCCGATTCTACATCCTTCTGTACCGGGA
>Ga0326727_10001162_pt1 | contig 101137 bp, 94 predicted proteins | sample MB2enrmetagenome_FD_207643 | JGI IMG/M metagenome (GOLD analysis project Ga0326727, IMG submission 207643) | Lab enriched peat soil microbial communities from McLean, Ithaca, NY, United States - MB29MY | ecosystem: Environmental > Terrestrial > Soil > Wetlands > Peat | place: USA: New York... | reverse complement strand
AGTCGACAATCAACGTGCAGTACGCGTCCACCGGAACTCGTGTCGGCCAGTAAGGGTTGGCAGCTTCGGTGCCCTCGGTAAACGCCACCATCTGCCCTTTGGCCGCGCCCAGCGCGTCGACCGCGACTAGAGACTTGCCGCCGCCCAGCCCGTTCTTCGCGACCAGGTTGGCCATGGTCACCGGCTCCAGAACCACCAGAGTCTTGCCCACCAGCTCATCGACCACCGGAGTGAGCGTCACGTGTCCGCGAACGATGCCCAGTCTCATGCGCTCCTCCCGATGCTGTTCGGAGTCTGGACCTCGTCCAGGATGCCGACGACCACCATGCGCGCCGGGGTGGTACTGCCGTAGCGCGCGCGCGCGATATCGCCGTCGGTTGACACCAGCACGGTGGAACCGTCGCCCGCTCCAATCCAGTCGATTAGTACCAACGGCTCCGCACCAAAGCTGCCATCGGACTCCAGCCGCTGCGCGACCAGAAACCGGCAGCCGTCCAGCGTCTCGTGCTTTGCCGCTGGAACCACGGTGCCGCCGATGCGAGCGAGAAACATGACTAAATAATCCTCAGCGCTTTGCCGACGGTAAGCTGGCGCTCGCGGGTAAAGGTCATTGGAGTGGTGATGCCCTCGCCGGTCGGGGTCGCAATGCTGTGGCTCAGGTATCCCGGGCCGCCGAAGCCCAGTGACGCCAGCGACGACGCGTTGCTGACGAAGATGGTAGTGTTCATCGCCTTCGCCATGCGGGTCACCGTGTCGACGTTTCTGGAGTGAATGATGGCGGTATGCCGGTAGTTGTGCTCCGCCTTCAGCGAGGCCGCAATGCCCGCGTCCGCATCCTTCACCCGCACGATGGGGATGAACGGCATCATCTGCTCTTCCACCACAAATGCGTGGTCCTCGTCGGTCTCGCCGAAGAGGATTTGCGTGCTCTCGGGAACGCTGACGCCTGCCGCCGCCGCCAGCACCTTTACATCCTTGCCCACCATTTCCTTCCTCACATGCGCACGTACGCAGCCCTTGCCGTCGCCATCGAAGGTGAAGGCAGCCTTGGTCAGGCGGTCGATCGCGGCCTTATCCAGCTCGAAGCCGCCGGCGTTATGCATGGCCGTCATAAAGGGCTTGAAGACCGACGCGACGACAAACACTTCCTTCTCGCCGATGCAGAGCAGGTTGTTGTCGAAGGCCCCGCCCTCGATGATGCACTTCGCGGCATCGGCCAGATCTGCGGTCTCGTCCACTACCACCGGAGGATTGCCCGGCCCGGCGGCGATCACACGCTTGCCGTACTTGCTTGCCGCCTGCACCACCATCGGTCCGCCGGTGACGCACAGCAGCGCGACCTTGGGATGCTGAAAGATCTCCGCAGCCGCTTCGATGCTGGGCTCCAGCACGGTGGTCAGCGCGTTGGCCACGCCGCACTCGCGCTCAATTTCGCGGTTGAAGAGCTGCAGCGCATACTGCGCCACCCGCTTGCCGGATGGGTGAGGCGCAAACACCGCCGTGTTGCCCGCAGCCAGAATGTTGATCGCGTTCGCCGCCATCGTCGGCACCGAGTGGGTGACCGGAAGCACCATGCCAATGACACCCCAGGGCGCGTGCTCAATCACCAGCAGCCCCGACTTGTCGCTTCTCGCTTCGCTGCGCATGGCTTCCACGCCCAGCACATAACGCATGTTCTTCAACTTCTGTATCTTGTGGTCGAGCCGGCCCACCTTGGTCTCGTCCAGCTCCATCTTGCCCAGCTCGTCGCTGCGATCGATGCAGATCCGGCGAACGATGGAGATCATGCGCCCGCGCTCCTCCAGGCTCATCTCCTCGACCTTCTTCTGCGCGACCAGGGCTGCGCTGGCGGCCTCGTCCACGGTCAGAAAGACGCCGTCGCGGGCCGCGCTGCTGTTGGCCCGTGCGGGTGTCGGTGTGCTGGGTGCGGGCCCCGGCTGAGGCTGCTGCATCTGCGCGCGCAGCCGAGCCACCACCTCCCGCGCGATGTCCGCGATCACCTGCTCCTGGTTCGTCATCTTATGGCTTCTCCAATATCTTGCCGCCGACCTCGACCGTATCCACGATGCCGACGATAACTGCGTCGACCGGCGCGTCCTTGGTCGCCGGAGTCAGCCGCGCCGAGCTTCCCTGGGTAAACAACACGCATTCGCCGATGCCCGCGCCCACGCTATCGACCGCGACCACGGAGCTGCCTGAGCTCTCCAGCTTGCCCTCTTTGTTGATATAGGGCTGCACCAGCAGCAGCTTCATCCCACGGAACTTCTCGTTCTTCTGGGTGGAAACGACGTTGCCAATAACCTTTGCGATAAACATGCCGGCTCACCTCTTGCGCCGCGCGCCGGACCACAAGTCCAGGCCGGCGTTCCCGCATCCCCGGACAGGTTACTTGGGCAATACGGTGCCGAGGGTGCTATGCGGACGCGCGATCACATCCACGCTGACTACCTCGCCCACAGTCTTGGCCGCCGCCGTTCCCGCATCCACCGCGGCGCGCACGCTGCCCACATCGCCCTTGACGAAGACCGAGCACAGCCCGCTGCCGATCTTGTTCCAGCCGACGAACTCGACGCTCGCCGCCTTCAGCATTGCGTCGGTGGCCTGCACGAGCGCCACCAGGCCCTTCGTCTCAATCATTCCAATCGCTTCATTGGCCATTGCCATTCTCCTGATTCCGGTTGCGTTCTTATGTTGTTGGTGCGCCGCTTACTTCAACATGCTCTCGACCAGCGCATCGTGCGGGCGCGCAATCACGTGCGATGCCACCAACTCGCCGACCGCCTTGGCTGCTGCCGACCCTGCATCCACGGCGGCGCGCACGCTGCCCACGTCGCCCTTGACGATCGCGGTTACAAATCCTCCGCCAATCTGCACGGTCTTCACCAACTCCACGCTGGCCGCCTTCACCATCGCATCGCATGCCTCGACCAACCCCACGAGGCCCTTCGTTTCGATCAAACCAATTGCTTCACTCATCTCGTCTCCTCTGCCCGGCAGGGCAATCTTTTCGGCTGGCTACGCGGCGTTGTTCTTCTTGGGTTCAGGCTTCTTCGCGGCCTGCACAAAGGACGGCAGCTCATCGTGGGGGCGCGAGATCACCTGCACGCTGACCACCTCGCCAATCCGCGCCGCCGCCTCCGCACCCGCATCGGTGGAGGCCTTCACCGCGGCCACGTCGCCTTCGACGAACGCGGTCACCAGTCCCGAGCCCACCGACTGCCAGCCAATAAAGGTTACATTTGCCGACTTCAGCATCGCGTCGGTCGCCTCGAACAGCGCGACCAGCCCCTTCGTCTCAATCATTCCCAGCGCTTGTTTCATCGAGTTCCTCTCTTGTTGCTGCAAATATATGGAAACTGTTCGGTCGAAAATCTCTTTACTTGATCAGTTCAATGTCCTTGGTTAGGTGCAGGCCGCACGCGTTGGCCTCGTCTGTGTCCATATGCACGTTCAGCCGCGAAGTCGGGTCGATGCGCACATGCACGTTATTGAAGGTCACGCTGGCCGGCCCGCCCACCCGAAGCTTCATCAGGTCGCCCTGCTTGACCCCAAAATACGCGGCTTCGGTGGGGTTCATGTGGACATGGATCGCTGCTCGAATCAGGCCTTCCTTTAGCTGGACTGTGCCCTTGGGCCCCATGATGATTGCGCCCGGCGATCCCGCCAAATTGCCGGAGAGTCGCACCGGAATATCGTCGAAGCCCAGGCTGATGGCGTCGGTGAACGCAAGTTCAATCTGCGACTGCTTGCGCATCGGGCCGAGAATACGCAGGTTGGAGATGAGCCGGCTGCGCGGCCCGATGATGGTCACCTTCTCATTGGCGGCGAAGTTGCCCGCCTGGTAGAGGTCCTTGTAGACCGTCAGCTCCGTGCCCGGCCCGAAGAGCACGTCCATGTCCTCGCGGCAGATGTGCATGTGCCGCGCCGAGGCCATTACGGTCAGCGTGGGCGCCGCGCTCTTGCTGCCTTGCCGTCCCAGATATTCGAGCGCGACCTGACGGACGATCTGCTCAACGACGGACCGATCGATTTGTGCTGAATTCGCCAATGCTGAGCTTCCACATCCCATAACAACGACCTGTTTGCTGCTCTAAGTTGACTGCAAAATCGCCTGCCCTACTCTTGCGCGCTCCACTACGCCTACCGTCTCGCGGGCAACAATAATCTCTTCATCCGCAGGAATCACCAGCACCTTCACCGGCGAGTCCGGCGTGGAGATGGCTCCCGCCTTGCGTGCGGTGCGGTTCACATCCTCATCCAGCTCGATCCCAAATGCGCTCAGGTCCTTGCATACCGCGCTGCGTGTCTCATTGCTGTTCTCGCCGATGCCGCCGGAGAAGGTGATCACATCCAGCCTGCCCAGCTCCAGCATGAACGCGCCCAGGTAGTGGCGGATCGCGCGCACAAAAACATCCAGCGCCAGCCGCGCACGCTTACTGCCGGCTGCTGCAGCCTCATCCAGGTCGCGCATATCGCCGCTGGTGCCGCTGATTCCGGCCAATCCCGACTCGCAGCCCAGAATCCGCGCCATCTCGTCCGCATCCACACCCAGCTTCTTCATCATGTAGAGCACCGCGAATGAGTCGATGTCGCCGACGCGATTGTTCTGCGGCAGGCCCGACTGCGGGGAGGTCCCAAAGCTGGTATCGATGGCCACGCCATTGCGGAAGGCGGCCAGGCTGGAGCTGCCTCCAAGGTGGCAGGAGATGTGGCGCAGATCGTTCCGTCCCAGCAGCTTCTGCACATTTTCGCTGGCCGAGCGGTGACTTGCTCCATGGAACCCGTAACGGCGTATGCCGTACTTCGTGGTCCACTCATAGGGAACCGCGTAGGTGGTCGCAGCTTCGTCCAGCGACGCATACGGTGTCGTCTCGAACACCGCAACCAACGGCACGCCGGGAAGCTCCTGCTGGAACGCGCGCATCGCCGCAACGTAGGGAGGATTGTGCGCGGGCGCGAAGAAAGCGAAATCATCCATCGCGCCGAACAGCTCCTCATCCACCAGCCAGGGTCCGGCGAGCGGCCCGGGATGCACCACCTTGAAGCCGGCGGCCTCCACCTCGGCCAGGCTCTTGAGCGGTTTATCCGGTCCGACGATACTGCCGAGACAATTGCGGATCGCAGAAGGATAATCGGGACAGTCGCCGCCGGGCCGGCCGATGCGCTCGACGCGCCCCTCGGCCAACACCCGCTCATCCGGCATGTCCAGCACGCGATATTTGAAGGAGGTGCTACCGATGTTGGGTATCAGGCATTTCATGGATGATAATGATCGTTCTTGACGGCATCTAGACCGTAACCTATATTTGTGGTCATAGTCAATCAAAATAGTGACTGACTTTGAGGATTTTCCGCATGGCACTGCCAAATGGAGGGTCACGCCTTGAATCAGCCAATAGCCCGATGACCATCGCTCGTGTTGCTGAACTCGGCATTGTGGGTGCGGGCGGCGGCGGCTTTCCTACGGCCGTCAAGCTGGGCACGCGTGTTCCTCTCGTCATCGCCAACGCCGCCGAGTGCGAGCCGCTGCTGCACAAGGACAAGGAGCTGCTGCACCACCTCGCCGAGCCATTTCTGCGCGGCATGTTGCAGGCTATGGAGATGGTAGGCGCGCCCGAAGGCGTCATCGGCATCAAGGAGAAGTATCACGACATCATCGCCGCGCTGGAGCAGCAGGTCCCCGCAAACATCCGCGTTGCGTCGCTGCCCGATGCCTATCCCGCCGGCGATGAGTTCATCCTGGTGCATGTGGTCACCGGACGCGTGATTCCTCCCGGCGGCCTGCCCAAGGACGTCAATGCAATGGTCGCGAACGTAGAGACCCTGATGAACATCGGCCTCGACCAGCCGGTCACGCACAAGTACCTCACGGTGGCCGGAGCTGTCCACAATCCCGTGACGCTACGCGTGCCTGTCGGCATCACCATCGGCGAGGTCATCGAGGCCGCTGGCGGGGCGACCGTCGACGACTTCAGCGTGCTGCTGGGCGGCGTCATGATGGCCAAGCCGGCTGCAGGCCTCGATGTCCCGGTTACCAAGACGACCGGCGGCATTGTGGTGCTGCCGTCGTCGCACTCGCTGATTCAGCGCCACGCCGCCAAGTGGCCGCAGATTGCCCGCGTCGGCCGCTCGGCCTGCGACCAGTGCCGCTTCTGCACGGAGTTTTGTCCGCGTTACCTGCTCGGCCATCCCATTCAGCCGCATCGCGCCATGCAGTCGCTGGGCTTCGCTGCCAGCCCGGCGGCCATCATCGCGGGCACGCTCTACTGTTGCGAGTGCAACCTGTGCACCATGTACGCCTGTCCCGAGGACCTCGACCCCAAGAATGTCTGCGTCGAGTCCAAGCCCGCCGCGCGCGCCAATGGCCTCTTCTTCACCGGAACGCCGGAGTCAGTTGTTCCCCATCCCATGGCCGAGTTCCGCCGCGTGCCCATGACCCGGCTGATCTCGCGCCTGGGTCTGTCGGAGTTCAACAATGTTGGTCCGTTGGTAGAGCACGAATTCTCGCCGCGCAAGGTGACCCTTCCACTGAAGCAGCATGCCGGCGTTCCCGCCGTGCCCGTGGTCAAGACCGGCGATCGTGTGCGACCGGGCGATCTACTGGCCGAACCGCCGGAGGGTAAGCTGGGCGCACGCATCCATGCCAGCATCGAAGGCACGGTCCGGTTAATCCACGATTCGGTGACGATAGACGCATAAGGCATCGACGTACAAGACAAGGAGCCAATCTCGTGGCTGACATTCCATCCATCGGACTCATCGAACTCTCCAGCGTCGCCACCGGCTATATGGTCGAGGACGCCATGATCAAGGCTGCGTCTATCCAGCTTCTGCTGGCGCGCAGCATCTGCTCCGGCAAGTTTCTGATCGCTGTCGCGGGCGACGTGGCATCGGTCAAGACCGCGGTGGAGGCGGGCGGAGAGGCGGCCGGCGCCGCTCTGATCGAGCGCCGTCAGATCGCGCGCGTCCATCCGTCGGTGCTGCAGGCCATCTCGCAGACGGTGGAGATCGATCCCAAGCAGTTGCGCTCCATCGGCGTGATCGAGACCTTCTCCGCGGCCAGCATCATCGACGCCGCCGACGCTGCCGTCAAATCCGCCAACGTCCAACTGCTGCGCGTGCATCTCGCCATGGCGCTGGGCGGCAAGGGCTTTGTGATGATGGCTGGCGACATCGCCAGCGTGCAGGCCGCGGTCGCCGCCGGATCGAAGGCCGCTGCCGAAGAAGGCATGCTGGTGGGCCGCGGCGTTATCCCCGCCCCCTCCGAAGAGCTGTTCCGCGACTACATCTGAACCCGCCTCTTTGCGAACCTCTTCATTCCCCCCTTTGTAATCTTTCTGTATCCCCATTGCGCATGGACATCTGCGGCGGGAGAATTGTTATAGAGCGTGTCACCACGATCCATCTACGCCGACGTCTGGGAATTATCGGACAGCCACCTGGTTCATCGCGATTGCCCGCCGGCAAGCCTCGGAGGTGAACTATGAACGCACTTCTCATCTATCCCAAATTTCCTGACACGTACTGGAGTTTCAAGCACGCGCTCTCGTTTCTGGGCAAGCGCGCCGCGCAGCCTCCGCTGGGGCTGATGACCGTGGCCGCGCTGCTTCCCGCGGACTGGACCAAGCGCCTGGTCGACACCAACGTGGAGCGGCTGACCGACCGCGACCTGGCGTGGGCCGATGTCGCCCTGATCAGCGCGATGCATGTGCAGCACGAGCACCTGCTGGCCATTGTGGACCGCTGCCGCGCGCGCGGCCTGCGCACGGTGATCGGCGGGCCGATTACCAGCAGCATGAGCAGGGAAGCGATGAACGCAGACCACGTCGTGATCGGCGAGGGCGAGAGCGTGATCGCCGGCCTGGCGCAGGACCTCATCACCGGCAACGCTCAGCCCGTCTATGAGGCAGCGGAACGGCCAGCCATGAACATCAGCCCGCTGCCCGATCTCAGCCTGATCAAGATGAAGCGTTACAGCACCATGACTGTGCAGTACTCGCGCGGTTGCCCGTTCAACTGCGAGTTCTGCGACATCATTGAGATCTACGGCCGCCAGCCGCGCACCAAGGCCGTTGCGCAGGTGCTGGCCGAGCTGGACCAGTTGCAGCAGGCGGGCTGGCGCGATGCGGTCTTTGTGGTGGACGACAACTTCATCGGCAACAAGCGCCGCGCCAAGGAGCTGCTGACCGCGATGGCGGAGTGGGGCGAAGCGCATGGCCGACCCTTTCGCTTTATCACCGAGGCCTCGCTTAACCTGGCCGACGACCTGGAGCTGCTGCAGTTGATGAAGGACGCCGGCTTCGCGTCGGTGTTCCTCGGCATCGAGACGCCCGACGAGTTGAGCCTGATTGCCAACCACAAGATGCAGAACACGTGCCGCGATCTGCTGGACAGCATCCATCTGATCCAGCAGTACGGCATCGAGGTGATGGGCGGATTCATCCTGGGCTTCGACACCGACCGCGAGGATGTCTTCGAACGCATGGTCGAGTTCATCCAGAAGAGCGGCATTCCGTTGGCCATGGTCGGCCTGCTGCAAGCCATGCCGGGGACCCAGCTCTTTCGCCGGTTGCACAAGGAGGGCCGCATCCTGAACGACGGCGGCGGCAACAACACCGACTGCGCGCTGAACTTTATCCCGCGCATGGATGCGAAGCGGTTGGTGGAGGGCTATCGCTCGGTGCTGCGCCGGATCTACTCGAACGAGGCCTACTACGAGCGCGTCAAGCTGCTGCTCAGCCGGTCCAAGCCCAGCGGCCGCGGTCACCTCAGCTATGCCAATGTGCGCGCGCTGTTCCGCTCGATTGTGCTGCAAGGAATGATCGACAAGGGCCGCGTCAGCTATTGGAAGTTCGTGTTGACGGCGGCTACGCGCTATCGCCGCTCCTTCGGCAAGGCCATGACCCTGGCCGTGATGGGCTATCACTTCCAGATCATGACCGAGCGCCTGCTGGAAGCGGAATAGACTGTTGCGGAATAAACTGCTGCATAGGTATGTCCGTCATCTCCATTGCAGCCAACGACCGTGTCTTCGTGCTTACCGGCGCAGGCATCAGCGCGGAGAGCGGGCTGCCCACCTTCCGCGCCTCCGATGGCTTGTGGGCCGGCCATCCCATCGAGGACGTCTGCACCCCCGAGGCGTGGCAGCGCAACCCCGCGCTGGTGTGGGAGTTCTACTCGGCGCGCCGCGCGGCCGCGCAGCAGGCCCAGCCCAACCCCGCGCATCTTGCGCTTGCGCAGTTGGAGCAGCGCCTGGGCGACCGCTTCTTTCTCTGCACCCAAAATGTGGACGACCTGCACGAGCGCGCCGGCTCCACGCGCCTGGTGCACATGCATGGAGAGCTGGCGAAGTCGCGTTGCGAGCGCGATTGCGGCCATCCACCGGTCGAGGACCACGCTGTCTACCGCACTTTAGATGAGGTCGGCCGCTGCACCTGTGGCGCGCGTCTGCGCCCGCACATCGTCTTCTTCGGCGAGATTCCGCTGGAGATGGACCGCATCCAGCGCGAGATCGACCGCGCCACGCTGATGCTGGTGGTTGGCACCTCGGGATCGGTTTATCCCGCGGCCAACTTCGTCCATCGGGCGCGCCTGGCCGGAGCGCGGACGGTCTATGTTGGCCCCGAGCCTCCGCTCAACGCCGCCGCCTTTACCCACGTTATCGAAGGTCGCGCCGGCGAAACCCTGCCTACCCTCTTCGCCGATTAACTGCGCGACAATTGGCTTGAGGCGCACCGTCCAATCGCTCAGCACACGCCGCGCATCCAATCGTAATGGGGAAGCCACGTTGAACGGCCCGGAAGAACCAAGTCCTGCGCAGACGGCCGAGATAGAGGCCGAGGTAGAGGCCAGCGCCGAGGAACAGCGCCTGGAGAGCAGCCCCGCGCATGCGTGGCGCGCGCTGCGCCATCGCAACTTCCAGCTCTTCGTCGCCGGCCAAAGCATCTCGCTGATTGGCACCTGGATGACCCGCGTAGCCACTGGCTGGCTAGTCTACCGGCTCACCGGATCGGCTCTGCTGCTGGGCACGGTCAGCTTCTGCGGACAAATACCCACGTTCCTGCTTGCCCCATTTGCCGGCGTGTGGGTAGACCGGCTCGACCGCCGACAGGTGCTGGTGTGGACGCAGACGCTCTCCATGGCGCAGTCGTTCCTGCTGGCCGGGCTGACCCTTACCGGCCGCATCAACATTCCCTGGGTGCTCGCGCTCAGCGTCATGCAGGGCGTCATCAACGCCTTCGACATGCCCGGACGCCAAGCCTTCCTGGTGCAGATGGTGGAGGACCGCCGCGACCTGGGCAACGCCATCGCTATCAACTCCTCGATGGTCAATATGGCGCGGCTGATCGGCCCGTCCATCGCCGGCGTTATCATCGCCGCCAGCAGCGAGGGCTGGTGCTTCATGATCGATGGCATCAGCTATCTCGCCGTGATCGCATCGCTGCTGCTGATGCGCATCCACGTGCCCCCGCCCAAGCCGTCGACCACCTCCATGCTGACCCAGCTCAGAGAGGGCTGGGACTACGTCTCGGGGTTCTTGCCCATCCGCACCATTCTGACTCTGTTTGCGCTGGTCAGCCTGATGGGCATGCCGTTTGTCGCGCTGATGCCGATCTTCGCCGCCCGCGTGCTGCACGGCGGCCCGCACACCATGGGCTTCCTGATGGGCGCGATGGGCACCGGCGCGCTGATCGCCGCGCTTAGGCTGGCCGCGCGCAGGAGCGTGCTCGGCCTGGGTGGCCTGATTGCGATCTCCGCCGGGCTGTTCGGCACCGGGCTCATCGGCTTCGGCTTGTCGCGCGTATTCTGGCTCTCCATGATCGCTCTGCTGGTCGCGGGCTTCGGCATGATGCAGGGCATGGCCGCCAGCAACACCATCATCCAGACCATCGTGCCCGAGGACATGCGCGGCCGCACCATGAGCTACTACACCATCGCCTTCGTCGGCATGGCGCCGTTCGGTAGCCTGCTGGCCGGGACCATGGCGCATTGGATCGGCGCGCCGCTCACCGTCATTCTGAATGGCGCAGCCGTGCTGCTGGGCGGAGCCTGGTTTGCCTCGCGCCTGCCTGCGGTGCGCCACGCCATCCGTCCCATCTACCGCGAACTGGGCATCCTGCCCGTTGAAGTCGCAACGGCCATCGAGCCAGGCTCCGCCAACTGATCGCACCCGGCGCACCTGTGCCGGCATGACGTTTCACTTATCCGAAAGACTCCCCTCCCGCAGGTTCAGTTATCGGTCGGTTTCTGTTCGATATGGTCCAGCACCAACGCCGGAAGCGTGAGCGGCCTCTTCTCAAGCCTCAGCCCGAGCTGCTTGCGGAAGGCATCCTCAATGCTGATGCCTTCTGGCGGCGCTACTGTGGCATCGCCGGACTGTTTAGCCGCTGCCAGGGCCGCAGCGGCATCCAGCGTCATCTTGCGGCTGCCCGTGTAATACAGCGTGAAATCATAGGACCCAGCCAAGCCAGTCCGGTCCGGAACGCGGTTCTTGATCTCCGACTTCGCCATGCTCTGCACAAGGTCGGCGAACTGCGCCATGGTCACATTCTGGCAGTGGAACATCCCGTTGAATGCGGAGCCTGTCGTGCGCACGTCCCTTTCGCCCTCGGGCGGGCCGTACTTACAGAAGCTCCGCGAGTTGGGATCTGCCTTCTTCATCTTTGGCGTGTCAGCGAGGAGAACGTATGCGTCCGGCTGGGTCCACTGGCCCCAGTGGTACTTGATCTGGAAGCGGTCGATGAGCAGCTTCCTGAGCATGTCGTCAAGCTGGTCCTGGTCCTGAATGACGGCGCGGGCGTCGACGCCCGGCGGCAGTTTGGCCAGAATGGTGTATCGCTGGGGAGAGAGAGTCGCGAGCGCATCGCCGAGCATGGCTCCGGTGGACAGCTCGAAGGCGCGGGTGAGCAGACCCTGCAAGTTGAAAGCGCTGAAGGTAATCTGAGAGCCGCCGGGGCGAATGGTGTCCTGAGGCTCCTTGTCGCCGGCCAGCTTGATGGCGGCGACCTCAAACTCCAGGTCCGGCAAAGGCGGAATCAGCTTGGCGATGTCGGGAGGGTTCGGTGTCGGCGTACGGTCTACCGCATCGACGACCATCGCCGGTTGCGACACGTCCGCGGGCGCGATCGTCAGGCCAAGCTGTTTACCGATTGCGTCGATGTAGGCGTGGATGGCGCCCTCGCGGGTACGCAGTTGCTCGGAGGAAACCCTGAGGGTAAAGTCGTATGCCTTGGTGAGTCCGGTGCGATCGATGATTGGATGACGGAAGTTGCCCCCAAACGTTTCCAGGAACTGCGTGAGCGTCTCTGAGGTGCACGCGATGAGTATCTGTCCGGGATCCGCTTTGTCCGGTGCACCCTGGCAACTGTTCGGAACATCCAGGTCCTTCGCCTCGGTAAGCTTCGCGCCACCTCTTCCCACGGTCATGATGTAGCCCGGCAGCGGCCGGTCTTCCGGGTGGATCTTCAGGTGAAACCGCTCCGTCAGAATGCGCTCCACGATGGGCTGAATGCTGGGGTCAGGAGTCGCCGAAAAGATGCCATAGTTGGGTTGGCCAGGGTTCGGATTTGCGGCTTTGAGATCGGGAATCCTTGCGACCACATCGAAACGGTCGAGGTCGATCCAGGTTGGGCCACCGGCGACAGCAAGATCCTCACGGCCATCGTCATCCGGCTGGCCACGGACGTAGTCGATCATGTTGACGATGGTCGCATTGCGCATCTCGAAGCGTTGCTGGCCGATCTTAACGGTGTAGGTGAGCGACAGGCGATACGGCGAGGGGTGCACATCGACGAGGAGCGGCCCGGTCGCGGGCGGCGGTGCATCCTTCGCGGCGGCAGGCGGCTGCGCGAGAGGCATGGAGACGGAGAGAGCGAGAAGAAGAGCAACGGCGATGCGGAAGGTTTTCATAAGCCTCTATCGAGAAGAAGAAACCAATATGTACGACTTGCCACACCGCGAGGCCGTAAGAACGCTGTTACCCAACCCAATCATCATCCGATACCCAGGCATGGGTGTAAAGGAGCTGCTGGGCAATCATGCTGACTCTACACACACCGGCCTCTCTCTATCGCCACCCATCCGCGCAATTATGTACCCTTGCAAACTCAGAGGGAACCATGAGAATTCGAGGCGTTCTGGCTGGTTTGCCTCGCGCCTGCCCGCGGTCCGGCACGCCATCCGCCCCATCTACCGCGAACGGGGCATACTGCCCGTGGACGTGGCCAGCGGCATGACTGGCGGCAGCGCCAGCTAGCATAGCCAAGTATTTAGCGCAGCCGCAGAAGTTGGTTGCCCCCCAGGGATTCGAACCCCGATCGAGCGAGTCAGAGTCGCTTGTCCTACCATTGAACGAGGGGGCACCGGTCAGGACCATCACCGGCGTCGCGGACGCATTGCATCCGCTGACTGACTCTTTAGAGTGTACTGGTGCCGCCGCTTAGGGTCAACGCGCGCCGCGAAATGCTGGGGTGCCCCATCCATCGCGGTTTTACGCGATGGGTGCGACGCAAACAGCCCGCACGACGACCCCGACCGGCAAATCATCTAAACTCGAATCAGCATGTTTGAGACCCTCAGCGACAAACTCCAGCGTTCCTTCAAGACCCTGCGCGGCCAGGGCACCATCACCGACGAGAACATCGCCGAAGCCCTGCGCGAGATCCGCCTCGCCCTGATCGAGGCCGACGTCTCGCTCTCGGTCGTCACCGAAGTGGTCGAGCATATCCGCCAGCGCGCCCTCGGGACGCAGGTGACAACGGCGTTGTCGCCCTCAGAGCAGATCGTCAAGATCGTCCACGACGAGCTGATCGCCATCCTCGGCAAGGACACCGCGCGCTTCCGCACCAGCTCGCAACCGCCCAGCGTCATCCTGATGGCCGGCCTGCAGGGCGGCGGCAAGACCACCACCTCCGGCAAGCTCGCCGCCTGGCTCAAGAAGTCCGGCCACCGGCCCATGCTGGTCTCGGTCGACGTCTACCGGCCCGCCGCGCGCGAGCAGCTTGCCATCGTCGCGCGCACCACCGGCTCGCAGATCTACGAAGGCAAGCTCGACCCGGATGCGAAGCACGGGACTGAAGATGTCCTCAGACTTGCGCGTGAGGCGAAGCGCGAGGCCGCCAGCTTCGGCTGCGACATCCTCATCGTCGACACCGCCGGCCGCAACCAGATCGCCGCCGACCTGATGGACGAGATGGCCGCGCTCAAAAAGCTGCTCAACCCCAGCGAGGTCCTCTTCGTCGCCGACGCGATGACCGGCCAGGACGCGGTCAAATCCGCCAAGGCCTTCCACGATCTGCTCGCCCTCACCGGCGTCGTGCTCACCAAGATGGATGGCGACGCGCGCGGCGGCGCGGCGCTCTCCATCCGCCACGTGACGGGTGCTCCCATCAAGTTCCTGGGCACGGGTGAGAAGCCTGACGCGTTTGAACCCTTTCATCCCGACCGCATCGTCAGTCGCATCATGGGCATGGGCGACATCGCCACGTTGCTGGAGCGCGCCGAAGAGAAGCTCGACCGCGGCAAGGCCGAGCAGTTCGCCCGCAAGGCGCTCACCGGCGACGGCTTCTCGCTGGAGGATTTTCGCGATCAGTTGCGGCAGATCAAGAAGATGGGCTCGATGAAGTCCATCCTCAAGATGCTGCCCTCGGTCGGGCCGTTTGCGGGAATGCAGCAGGCCGCGGAGAACATCGACGAGGGCCAGTTCAACCGGGTCGAGAACATCATCAACTCCATGACCAAGAAGGAGCGCGCCGACCACGAGATCATCAACGGCACCCGGCGCAAACGCATCGCTCGCGGGTCCGGCACCAGCGTCCAGGACGTGAACAACCTGCTCCGCCAGTACGCCCAAATGCGCAAGATGTTCAAGACCATGGGCTCCGGCGGCGGCATCAAGGCCCAGCAGCGCATGATGCAACAAATGCAACCCCGCCAAAAGTTCGGGCGGTAGGAAGCAGGGAGGTGAGCGATGAGTGTCTACTACGTTTGCAGAACTCCTGGATGTGCTAGAAACAAACCTCTCCTACGAGTTATGGCAGCCACCGTCCAGCAGCGCGGTCACGCGCGATGCCTCGAATGCGAAAAAGAGATGCACCGCCAGAGGACGCCGCTCAAGGGTCGCAATACGAAAGTTCTGGGAAGGCGCTCCTACCGAGTGCTCAACGACTCGCGCTCGTTGGGCAAAAGGAAGACGGGGAAAAGAAAGACGACGACGAGGAAAACGCTCTACAAGCGATAAGGAGCCGGCGACAAGAGCCTGACAGATACTATCCGGAACGACATGGATAAAGAAAAGTTTCTCAGCGAAGTTCGTCGCATTACGCAAGAGAATGGCGGAATTCCACCGGGCAGTCGCTCCTTCTACGCGCACACCGATATGCGCGAGAGCACCTGGCGGGGCAAGCCGTGGAACGAATGGAACAACTGGAACGACGTTCTCGAAGAAGCTGGGTATGATCGCCGAACCAAGAACGAAAAACTCCCCAACTCCGAGATATTGGAGCAGCTAGCTCTCCTGGCTAAGAAACTGGGGCGATTTCCAGTAACTCTTGACATGCGGCGCGAAAAGCGGACCAACCCGAACTTTCCCAACGACAAAACGCTATTGACCTCATTCGGCAGCCGGGAGGAGACTTTGAATGCGCTCAAGGATTATTGCTCTGCAGGTTCTCGGTTCGCTGAGCTTCTGCCGACCCTTGAAGGCACAGTTCTCTCCGCGACATTCAAGCCCAAAGACGGTCCAAATTGTAATGACTCTGACGACGATCCCCTCGATATCGGATATGTCTATCTGATTCGGTCGCACGACGTATACAAGATTGGCTGCACGAGGGCACCTTACAGGCGCGCGGCCGAAATCGCTAATCAATCCGCAAGGGGAGCGGAACTCCTGCATCTGATTTCTACTGACGACCCAGAGGGTATCGAAGGCTATTGGCATAGGCGCTTCGCGCCGCAAGCCGTTCAAGCCGTCAATAAGGCAACCGGTGAGTGGTTCCATCTCTCCGCCGCGGATATCAAGACATTCAAGCGGCGGAAATCCATGTGACGGCCGGGTAACCGGTCGCCCCACCCTCGATCCGCCACCAAAGCTCGGGTGCCCCATCTTCGCGCCCGCATCTGGGCGTTAAGGCGCGTCTCACGCCACCTCTCCACCCCAACCTCGGAACCGCAGTGGTATGCTCGATCCAGCATGATTCGCCTTGAACTCGAACCCGAGATCGAAGCCCAGCTTGCTGCAGAGGCGCAGGCCCGCGGCCTCGCGCTCGATCAATATGTCGAGAAGATCGTCGAGGCCCGGCCCGCAACCTTGTGCCACGAGCAGGCCAGGAGCCGTTCGGTCGCCGAAGCCATCGAGCGCATCCTTGAGCTGCGCGAAGGCACCAACCTTGGCGGCCTCAGTATCAAAGAACTCATCAACGAAGGCCGCAAGTACTGATGGCTATCTTCGTCATCGACGCCTCGGCGACTCTGGATGACGCGCTACGCAGAGCGGCGCCATCGGAAGGCGTCCCGCTGATCCGGTAAATCGGCTGCCCTCGGTGCTATCCTCAAGCCATGCAGGTGACCCTCACCATTCCGGATGAACTCGCCGAGCAGCTCATTGCCGCCGGCAAGGACCCCTCCCGCGCCGCGCTCGAAGCCCTCGCCGTGGAGGGCTATCGCACCCAGCGCCTCACCGAGGCGGAGGTCAAGCGCATGCTCGGCTACGGGACCCGCATGCAGGTTCACGCCCTCCTCGCCGACCACAACGTCGATCTGCACTACACGCTGGACGATCTCCGGACCGACGCTGAGACCTCTCGATACATCCGATCGCTGCAAGCCGCGGAAGGTGAGCGGCGCGTGGGATGATCGTTGTCGCCGACACTAGCCCCCTCAACTACTTGATCCTTATCGATCAGATCCGCATCCTCAGCCAGATGTATGGGCGGATCGCCATCCCGACGGCAGTCCAGGACGAGATGCTCCGCCAGGAGGCTCCTCCTCAGGTTCGGGAGTGGGCTGCAAATCCGCCCGAATGGGTTGAAATTCACCGCCCCCAAACTGCAGTGCCATTCTTCGATAAAGACTTGGATATCGGAGAGTCTGAGGCGATTTCGCTCGCGCTGCAACTCAAAGCGCCCATAATCATCATCGATGAGACCGTCGGTCGCAGAGAAGCGCAGGCTCACGGCTTGCGGGTCATCGGCACACTCGGCATTCTTCGGGATGCTCACGCACTCAACCTGCTTGACCTTAAGACTGCAATCGAGCGACTCAAGACGACAAGCTTCCGCATCCCAGCAGCCATCCTTCCCGAACTCCTCCGCCAGGAATAGAGCGGTTGAATTCGCCCTGAAGCGGGCCAAGGGTGGTCCCCCCCGATTGCGACTCAGGATCAGCCGCGCTCCAGCACGACGGCGAAGAAGCCGTCGCAGGGATGCACTCCGGGCAGCGTGCGCAGCGCACCGTTACGCATCGCTGAGCGAGCTAAACTCGCCGCTGTCTCTGCGCTTAGGATCTTGGCGGCTTCGAGCTTCGCGATCAGCGGCTCAACCGGAACCCGTCGTAGCCCAGCCTCCGCCGCAACCGCCTCGACCACCTGCTCATTCTCCTCCGGCTCCAGCGAGCAGGTGGAATATACCAGCCGCCCACCCGGCGCCAGCCGCCGCAGCGCGCCGTTGAGGATCGCCCTCTGGCGGGCGGCTTGCCGCTGCAAGTCTTCGACGCGAAGCAGATGGCGAATCTCCGGATTGCGCGCCAGCGTTCCTGTCCCACTGCATGGCACATCGCACAGAATCAGGTCGAACTTCTCGTCGGAATCGGCATCGCCTTCTGCTGCCGCATCCATCACCTCACAACGCACGCGTTCGGCGTAAGTAAATTGCTTCAGCCGCGTTCGCATCTGCGCCATCCGTCTCGCGCTCACGTCCGTTGCAAGAAGATCGGCGCCTGCAAGCCGCCGAGCCAGCAGCAGCGTCTTGCCGCCCGGCGCGGCACAGCAGTCCCATACCCGCGGCGCACGGTCGCCGGTGAAGGGAAGTGCGGTCGCGGCAAGCTCCGCCACTAACCGTGAGCCGTCGTCCATCTGCGGCGCATCGTGCCCTGCATCGGCCTGCTCCTCCATGAAGAGCCCACCAGCGTGCTGCTCGCACTGATCGTACTCGCAGATGGCCAGCGCAGCCTCGCGCCCATACGCAGCGACCCATCGCTCCACCAGCCAGCGCGGATGGCCCAGCCGCTCCGCAAACGCGGCTGGCGACTCGAAGGTGCGAGTTCCCGGTTTCTGTGCCGCCGCCAGCTTGCGCAGCACCGCATTCACCATCCCGGCGGCGTGCGGCTGCCCGGCCGCGTGGCACAGCTCCACGCTCTCGTTCAGCACGGCATGCGGAGGAATGCGGTCCAGGTGCAGCAGTTGGAACGCGCCCATGCGCAGCGCCAGCGCCACCGGTCCGGCGAGCCTCTGCTCCGGTCGCGCCAGCAGCTTCGCCAGCCGCGCATCCAGCGCAATCTGCCAGCGCAGCACCCCCATCACCAGCGCAGTAGCCAGATTACGATCTTCGGGACTCAGTGCGTCCGTCCGTGGCGAATGAAGCAGCTCATCGCTGTGCCCCTTGCCTTCGCCGACCCGAATGAGAATGTCGAACGCAGCAGCCCGCGCCGCGCTGATCTTTGCGCTCGCCTCCGCCACCGACGCCGTGGGCCCAGCCGACGCCGGACGCGCACTGGGTCGGCCTTTGGATAGCTTGGCCTTCGGCGGCTGTGTCAACGCCCGAGCCTCTCGCCGCTGCGCACCTGAAAGCCGCGCAGAAATTCGACCGCACTCATGCGCCGCTTGCCCTCCATCTGCACCTCATCGAAGACCACCGCGGTGCCGCCGCCGCAGCCCACCAGCATCTGGTCCGCCTGCACCTGCAGTGCGCCTACTTCCATTCCGCCCTCTGCTGCGACGCGCATGCGATGCACAATCAGCTTCTTTCCCCGCAGCGTGGTGAATGCGCCGGGCCAGGGCTGAAAGCCGCGCCAGCGGTCGTAGATATTCTGGGCACTTCTCGAAAAATCGATCAGGCCGTCTTCGCGGGTCAGGATCGGCGCCAGCGTCGCCTGCGCGTGGTCCTGCTCCACCGGCGTCACGGTCCCGCACTCCAGGCCATGTAGCGTCTTCACCATCAGGCGCGCGCCGATGTCGGCCAGGGTCTCATACAGGTCGACAGCCGTCTCCTCGGGCGCAATCCGGACCTTTTCGGCGAGCAGCATCGGCCCAGTGTCCAGCCCCTCATCGATACGCATTGTGGTCACGCCGGTGGTGCTTTCGCCATTCGCCACTGCCCACTGGATGGGCGCCGCGCCGCGATACTTCGGCAGCAGCGAGCCATGCAGATTGATGCAGCCCAGCCTGGGCAGGTCGAGCATCCACTTCGGAATGATCCGCCCATAGGCGACCACCAGAATCGCATCCGGACGCACCGTCTCCAGCTGTTCGCGAAGCTCCGCATTGTTCTTGATCTTTTCCGGCTGGATGACCGGAATGTCGTGCGCGAGTGCAGCCCGCTTGACCGGTGGCGCGTGGGTCTCCATGCCACGGCCTGCCGCGCGGTCCGGCTGCGTAACCACGAGCACGACATCGTGGCAACCGATCACCGCCTCCAACGTGGGTACGGCGAACTCGGGCGTCCCGCAGAAAACAAGTCTCAAGCACTCACCTCAATTGCCCCCGGAGAGCACTCCATTCAAGCCAGCGGAGCAAAGCCACGCCGGAGGCGTCCAGAACAGCACGAAGTGCTACCACTCGCCGTTCTTCTGCATCTTCTTGATCTTGCGCAGCACCAGCTCGCGCTTCAGCCGGCTGATACGGTCGATAAAGAGCACGCCGTCCAGGTGGTCGATCTCGTGCAGCATCGCACGCGCCAGCAGCTCTTCGCCCTCCACCTCGAACCATTCGCCGCGCTCATTCTGCGCCCTCACCTTGACCCAGGCGTCGCGCTTTACCTTCTCACGAATCTCCGGCAGGCTCAGGCAGCCCTCTTCTTCCATCTGCTTGCCCCTGCGGTCAACGACCTCAGGGTTGATCAGCACCAGCTTGTCCTTGGGATTCTTCTTGAAACTGACGTCGATCACGGTAAGCCGCTTCGACAGGCCGATCTGTGGTGCGGCCAGCCCGATCCCCTGCGCCACGTACATGCTCTCGAACATCTCCGCCACCAACTGCCGCAGCGCGTCGTCGAAGACCGTCACCGGCACGCCCGGCTTGGCCAGCACCGGGTCTGGGAACTTCACGATCTCGTGGATCTTCAGCAGCTCTTTGGTCGCCATTTAGTACTTCCGTATCTGTTCGCAATAACCCTGGTAGTTCCGCCCCATCTCGCGCAGCGAGTCGCCGCCGAACTTCTCAATCACCAGCCTTGCAATGGTCAGCGCGACCATCGCCTCCGCGGCTACTCCGGCAGCCGGCACTACGCACACATCGCTGCGCTCATACGCGGCCTTCACGGGCTCGCGCGTGGCGAAGCTCACTGACCCCAGCGGTCTGCGCAGGGTCGAAATCGGCTTCAGATAGCCACGCACCACAACATCCTCGCCATTGGAGATGCCGCCCTCGATCCCCCCGGCGTTATTCTGCTCGCGCGAGAATTTGGTGAAGTCGCCGTCCTTGCCGTCGCCTTCCCCCGCGTAGCCAATCTCGTCGTGGACCACCGATCCCATCGACTCCGCCGCGGTCACGCCACGGCCAATCTCAACCGCCTTCACCGCCTGCAAGCTCATCACCGCCTGGGCCAGCAGGCCATCCAGCCGCTCGTCCCAGGTCGCGTGCGTGCCCACTCCCGGCGGAAGCCCGTGCACCACCACCTCGAAGACACCGCCCACCGTGTCGCCGGTGCGCAACGCCGCGTCCACTTCAGCCTTCATCCTCTGCTCGTCCTCGGCATCGACGCAGTTGAGTAGCACTTCGTCCTTGGCCTGCAGCGCGACAAGCTCCTCCCAAGCCGCCGGCCGCGATAGCTCTGCCTTGCCCACGCGCACCACGTGGCTCGCCACCCCGACGCCCAGCGCGCGCAGCAGCATCTTTGCCAATGCTCCACACGCCACCCGTGCCGCGCTCTCCCGCGCGCTAGCCCGCTCCAGCACATACCGCGCGTCGGGGAAGTCGTACTTCAGGCTGCCGGCCAGGTCGGCGTGGCCCGGCCGGGGGCTGGCGACGGCCTTATGCTTCGCAGGATCGCCTGCCTCCACCGGCAGGATCTCTTCCCAGTTCTTCCAGTCGTTATTGGCGATGGTCATCGCCACCGGCGACCCGATGGTCTTGCCGTGGCGCACGCCGCTGAGGATATGCGCCGTATCACGCTCGATGCGCATCCGCCCGCCGCGACCATAGCCCTTCTGCCGCCGCCACAGCTCGCGGTCCAGCAGCGCCTGGTCTACTGGCACGCCCGCAGGCAGCCCGCTGACCACTGCCACCAGGCTCTCGCCGTGGCTCTCTCCCGCAGTCGAAAATCGCAGCATCTATATCTCTCAGCCCAAACTGAGATTGTAACAACACTCTTTCCCACTACTTCCATTGCCCCTGATGCCCCTTTCGTGGCTAGCATCACGCGCCCCTTGCGGCTGGCGAACTGTTTCCCATAAGATCATGGGGTCTGGGTTCGATCCAGTTCCGCAAAACAGGGAAGTGACATGGCTCTGAAGCTGAAGATCAATAATGCAGTCACTACGGTGGATGTGGCGCCGGACACCCCGTTACTCTGGGTCCTGCGCGATGTCCTCGACCTTAAGGGTTCCAAGTACGGCTGTGGAATGGGGATCTGCGGCGCCTGCACGGTGCTGCTCGATGGCCAGCCGACGCGCTCCTGCATCACCGAGGTCGGCTCCATCGCCGCCTCCGCCTCCATCACTACCATCGAGGGGCTCTCGCACGACGGCACCCACCCGGTGCAGGTGGCCTGGGACCAGGTGGATGTGGCGCAGTGTGGCTACTGCCAGGCGGGCCAGATCCTTACCGCCTCCGCGCTGCTGGCGAAGACACCCCATCCCACCGACGCCCAGATCGACGCCGCGATGAATGGCAATCTCTGCCGCTGCGGGACCTATCTGCGCATCCGCGAAGCAATCCATCAGGCCGCCAAGGCCGGTACACCGGGCGTTGCCGCCCACAAGAGCTAAATGGAGGCCACGATGACTCTCGCAACCAAGCCTCTCAGCCGGCGGTCCTTCCTGCAGATCAGCGCGCTCACAGGCGGCGGCCTGGCGCTCGGCCTGTTCGATTCTCCATTCGCCGAAGCGCAGGGCCCCGCCCGCAACGAGCTGTCGCCGCACGCCTTCGTCAAGATCGCGAGCGATGGCACAGTCACGATCATGGCCAAGTCGCCGGAGACCGGTCAGGGTGTGCGCACCATGCTGCCCATGATGATCGCGGAGGAACTCGACGTCGATTGGAAGATGGTGCGCGTGCAGCAGGCCGACCTGGTCGACTCTCAGTTCGGTGGCCAGTCGGCGGGGGGAAGCACCTCGACCCAGACCAATTATCTGCCGCTGCGCCGCGTCGGAGCTGCGTGCCGGCAGATGCTGATCTCAGTCGCAGCTACGCGCTGGGGCGTAGCCGAAACCGAATGCACCACGTCGCCCGGCAAGGTCCTGCATGTCGTCTCCAACCGTTCTCTGACCTATGGTGAGCTGGCCGCCGACACCGCCAACTGCGCTCCGCCCAGCATGGATTCGATCAAGCTGAAGGACCCCAAGGACTTCAGCATTATCGGTAAGCCGCAGCGCAATGTCGATAACCATTCGCTGGTCACTGGCAAGCCACTGTTTGGCATCGATGTCAAAACACCCGGTATGCTGCACGCGGTCATTGCCAAGTGCCCGGTCTACAACGGCACGGTGAAGAGCGCAAACATCGACGACATCAAGAAGTTGCCCGGCGTCCGCCACGTGATCATCATCAAGCTGCCGGCCAACAACGGCGGCACCCTGGACTCCAACATCGAGCCAGGCGTGGTGATTGCGGCCGCGGGTATGGAGCCAGGTGTCGCCATCCTCGCCGACACCTGGTGGCAGGCGCAGTCCGCGCGCAAGAGCCTGAAGATCGATTGGGACCTCGGCGCCGGGGCAGACCAGAGCAGTGAGAAGTTTGACGCCCGCGCCGCCGAACTGCTCAAGGGCCCTCCCGGCCAGACGCTGCGCGCCTATGGCGATGTGGACGCGACTATTTCCAGCGCTGCCAAGGTCATCGAAGCTACCTACGCCTATCCCTTCATCGCGCATGGAACGCTGGAGCCCCAGGGCACCACCGCCTCCTACAAAGATGGCAAGATGGAGGTCTGGACCACCAGCCAGTCGCCGGCCGGTGGCCGCAGCCAGGTTGCGCGCGCGCTCAACATTCCCGAGAGCGACATCACCGTGCATCTGTGCCGCTCCGGCGGTGGGTTCGGGCGGCGCCTGAATAACGACTACTTCATGGAAGCCGCGTGGCTGACCCGGCAGGTGGGTGTTCCGGTCAAACTGCTGTGGGCGCGCGAAGACGACATCGCCCACGATGACTATCGCCCCGGCGGCTACCACAACTTCAAGGCAGGCATTGACGCGCAGGGCAAACTGGTCGCCTGGCGTCAGCACTTTGCCACCTTTGGCGATGGCCCGCGCATTGTTTCCTCCGGCACCCTGGATGCGACCGAGTTTCCCTCCGGCCGCGTGCCCAACTTTGCGCTCTACACCTCCACCCAGCCGCTGCTGCTGCGCACCGGAGCACTGCGCGCTCCCGGCCACAACGCCTACGCATGGGCCATCAAGGGCTTCTTCGATGAGGTCGCCACCGCAGCCGGGCGCGATCCGCTCGACCTCTACATGGAGCTGCTCGACGCGACCCCCGTGCCGGTTGCCGCAGCCGGAGGTGGGCGAGGACGTGGCGGCGACAGCCTGAACCCAGACCGCATGAAGGGCGTCCTCCAGCTCGTGGCCGAGAAATCCAACTGGAAGAACCGCAAGAAGGTCGCGGGTAAGGGCCTGGGCCTCGCGTGCCACTGGTGCCACGCCGGCTACTTTGCCGAAGTGGCTGAGGTCAGCGTCGACTCTTCCAATCGCATCACCGTCAACCGCATCTGGGCCGCCGGCGACGTGGGCAACCAAATTGTCAATCCATCCGGCGCGGAGGCACAGGTCCACGGCTCCATCATCGAAGGCATGAGCCAGATGATCCAGGAGATTACCCTGAACGAGGGCCGGGTGATGCAGACCAACTACCATCAGCATCCGCTGGTCCGCTTCAAGCAGGCGCCGAAGATCGAGCTCTTCTGGCGGCTATCGGAGTTCGGGCCCACTGGCCTTGGCGAACCGGCCCTGCCGCCAGTGCTGCCAGCAATTGCCAACGCCGTCTTCGATGCCACTGGAAAGCGCATTCGCACTTTGCCACTGGCGCGCAGCGGGTTCAGCTTCGCCTAACCTTGAACGCATCGTGATCTGCAGAGGGTGGGACTTCGGTCCCGCCCTTCACTTTGCGGGTGCAGCCCTATTCCTCGTCGAGAAATGCCTTCGAGTTCAGCAGAGGCCGCTCCATGCTGCGCACCCACTCGGTCATCTCCGCGCCGCTCTTGCCCGCCGCGGCGTCACGCCCAAACTCATTGCGCATCGCCTGCATCTTTGCCTCCAGGTCATCCAGCGCACTCAGCAGGATAGCCTCCGGCGTCATCGGCAGCTTGGGCGAGCCAAACTCATACCTGCCGTGGTGGCTCAGAATCATGTGCTCCACCAGCACCCGCAGCTTCTCCGGAAAGCCGGGCAGGGAATTCACCTTCTCCCGCAGCATTCCCTGCGCGATGGAGATGTGCCCGACCATCTGCCCCTCCAACGTGTAGCTGAACGTGGTGCCCCAACTCAGCTCGCGCACCTTGCCTATATCGTGCAGGATCGCCCCTGTCACCAGCAGGTCGGCGTCCACCTCGGGATAGAAGGGCACGACCGCCCGGCACACCCGCACCAATGTCAGCACATGCTCGAGCAGCCCACCGATCCACGCATGGTGGAGCATCTTGGCGGCCGGCGCTTCGCGGTAGGCTGCGCCGATTGCCTCATCGTCCAGAAATGCGAACACCAGCCGGCGCAGGTCGGCGTTCTGGAAAGCTTCGACATAGCCGCGCAACTCCGCCCACATCTCGCCGATGTCGTACTTGGTTGACGGCACATAGTCTGCCGGTTCGACCTCGGAGGCCGCGGCCAGCCGCATCTTGGTCAGCGTGATCTGGAATTTTCCCTGATATTTGGCGACCTGCCCCTGCACCTTGACGTAGCAGCCCTCGGCGCAGGTGGTCATGGCGGAGGCAAAATCCTCCCACATGCGCGCTTCCATGCTGCCCGTCTTGTCGCTTAGGACGAGCGCCAGATACTGCCCGCCGGCGCCCTTCTTCTCGCGCACCGAGAACGATGACACCGCAAAGTAAGCCGTCACCGTCTGGCCATCGAACTTCGCCGCGTCCGCTACAAAGAAATCTTTCATGCTGCCAAGCATACGTCCAACTACTACTGCGGAGGAGGAGCGGGCGTGGAATTGGCCGGCGCAGCCCCGGGCACCGTTACCGGCGGGAGATTGCCGGGTGGCGGCGAGACCACCGGCTCGCCATTGTCGCGCACGCTCTTCGGCGGGATGGGCGTTGCCTCGGGCGCGGGCTTGGGCGGCGCGGGCGGCTGCTCCTGGATACGCTCCTTGGGAGCGCCCTTCACCTTGGTTTTTTTCTTCTTGGGCGTAGTGTCTCCGTTCAGGCCCAGCGCGGCACTCTGCACCTTCTGCGTGGCCTGCTCCTCCGGGGTCAGCGTAGACGGAGTCAACGCAGCCTTCTGCTGCACCTTGGCTGCCTTGGTTTCGGCCTTGGTCTTGGCTTCGGTCGCAGCGCGATCGCTGAAGCGGGTCTTGCCGCGCGCGGCCGCCGCCGCGCCCAGCGGGTCGGCATTGGCATCAGCCGTGTTTGAGCTGGCCAGGTCCATCTGGGCCCCCGGCGCGGGCAGCGCGCTCGCGGTCCCACCAACCCCCTGGTCGGCGCCCGGAGTCAGCGTCTCCTCGGGTGCAGCCGGAAGCGATTTCCTCGGGGCCTGTCCGTAGCGGATCTTCTCGCGATGGATCTTCGTGCGCTTCTTGCCTGTGGCAACTGGCGCCGCGGTTGCCGCAGTGGGGCCAGACGCGGTCGCGCTCGGAGCCGAACCTGCCGCAACCGTTGGCCCGGGTGCTGTAGCCCCGGTCGCAACCGCCGGCTTCGCGCTTGGCACGTCCGGCTTCGCCAATTCCGCGCGCTCCATCCGTTCCTTCTGCTCCGACTTCTTCTTCACCGGGGGAGGCGTCGCCTCGGCGAACACTGCCTTGGTCTGGTGCGGACTTGCACCAGTGTCCACGAAGCCCTGCTCGATGTTGATGAACGCCTTCTCCCGCAGGCCGGTCAGGTATGTCCGCAGCGCGGGCCCCATGGCCTGTTCATAGATTGCCTGCTTCAACTGTTCGTCGATGGCGCTGAGCGGCGGAATCCCTGCCGGCGTATGCTCCGTCACTTCCAGCACCACGAACCCCTGCCGGGTGCGGATGGGCGCGGTGAATTCGCCCGGCTTAAGCGAAAAGGTCTGGTCTTCCAGCACCTTGGCCAGCGCGCCGCGCTTGAACTCGCCAAGGTCGCCGCCCTGGCTGGCCGTCTGGCCTCCGGAATACTGTTTGGCCAGGTCCTCGAACTTCGCGCCCGTCTTCAACTTCGCGGCCACCTGGTCCGCCTTGGCCTGGGCCTGCGCGATCTGCTCGTCGGTCGCATCGTCCGGCGTGGGAATCAGGATCTCGCTGAGCCGAACCTGCTCCGGCTGGGCGAACTCCTGCTTGTGCTGATCGTAGTAAGCCTGCTCCTCCTTGGCGGTCAGCGTCAGTTTGCGTCCCACTTCTTCGCCAATAACCTCCTGGGTAATCACCTGGTTCTTGATGTTCGCCTGGTAATCCTCGAAGGAGGTGCCGGTCTCGCGCACCGCCTTCTGCAGGTCCTCCATGGTGTCGAAGTGGTACTCCTTGCGCACAGCATCCATGCGCCGGATCACCTCCGCGTCGGCGTTGATCTCCAACTCCTTGCCCCGCGAGAGCAGAAGCTGAGTGTCGATCAGGTCGCGCAACACGTTCCTTCGCTCCTCCGCCAACTGGGCAGGAGGCATGTTCATCTGCTGCGCCTCCGCCTCCAGTTGCTTTTGGGCGCGCTCATAGTCGCTGTTGTCGATGATTGCGTCGTTCACGCGCGCGACCGGGTACTCCACTACCGACGCGTTAGTGGTGATGGGCGGCGGCGTGGGCAGGGCAGCGGACTGGGGAGCAGGCGCCTCAATCGGGCTGCGGTACTTGGGCACCGTCACCTGGGCATGGGCTGCACCGGCCAGCATCGCAGCGATCGTCAGCGCTGCCACCCCAACGGTTCCGGCCCATCCCCGCCGCGGCGCGGCATTGCCCAACCTCATTTGCATCGTGTCCACAGCGTTCAAATCCACAAATCTCAAAAGGTCTCTCTCGCTTCCATTGCGCAAAGCCAACACCATGCTCAAGCCGCCTTCGAACTGCCGCCGATCTCACTCAGTTGGACTCGCCCGGCGCCCGCACGATATCCGGTCATTCTATTCTATCCGTCCCACGCTGCCCGCACCAATCCAGCTCGGCAGCAGGAGCTTCTTCGGACACCTCAGGGCGTACAATTCGAGCAACCCGATTCCGGAGAGGGCCCCCGAGCAACAAAATGTCGATCAAGTTTCCTCTTGCTTCAATCCTTCTGATGGCTGCGCTCGCCTCCACAGCTTCCGGCCAGCCGCCCGACGCCCCCGACCTCGCGGGTACGGCTACGGATCTGACCCAGCAATTGATCGCGCGCAAGTTTGACGCCGTCGTCTCCCAATTCGACCAGACCATGACCACCGCCATGCCGGTCCCCAAACTGGCCGCGTTCTGGGACGGGACCATCGCTCAGCACGGCGCCTTCCAGGCGATCACGGCGCTCGCCCCGCCTCAGCTCATCCAGGGTTACCAAGTGGTTGTGGTGACCGCAAAGTTCCAGAAGGACGCGCTCAACCTCAAATGGGTCTTCGATGCAAAAGGCCGCGTCGCCGGATTCTTCGTAGTGCCCGCCGAAGCCGTGTCCAAGTGGACGCCCCCGGGTTATGCCCATCGCTCCAGCTTCCACGAATTGCCGGTCACCGTCGGCGATTCGCCCTGGCAACTGCCCGGGACCCTGACCCTGCCCAATGGCGACGGCCCGTTTCCCGCGGTTGTGCTGGTTGCCGGCTCCGGCCCCCAGGATGAAGACGAATCCATCGCCGACAACAAGCCGTTTAAGGACATCGCCTGGGGGCTGGCCAGCCAGGGCATCGCCGTCCTGCGATACAACAAGCGCACCCTGCAGTACACTGAGCAGCTGAAGCTTGGGGACGCCGGCTTCACCGTCAACCAGGAGACGGTGGACGACGCGCGGGCTGCCGTCTCCCTTCTGTGCGCGCGCCTGGAGGTCGATTCCCGGCGCATCTTCGTGCTCGGCCACAGTCTGGGAGGCATGCTCGCGCCCCGCATCGCTCAGGGTGACCCTCAGGTGGCCGGCCTGGTCATCCTCGCTGGGACCACTCGCCCCGTGGAGCGCGCCCTGGCGGAGCAGGTCAAGTACACCTCCAGCCTGCAGGGAAAGATCACTCCCGCCGAAAAGAAACAGATCGATGATGCGCAAACCTTTGCCAAACAGGTTGAGAGCCCTCATCTGACCCCGGACGAAAGGCTGGACCTCATGGGCTCAACTATCCCCGGCTCCTATTTCCTCGATCTGCGCGACTACCGGCCCGCCGAAGTTGCGGCCAAGCTCGCGATTCCCATGCTTGTCCTGCGCGGGGACCGCGACTACCAGGTCACTCAGGAGGACTTTGACGGCTGGAAGAAGGCCCTCGCCCGAAGCCCGGACGTGACCTTCAAGGTCTACCCCGGCCTCTTCCACCTGTTCATGCCGAGCAGTTCACCGGGCACCGGGCTGGGCGCCCCGGCCGACTACCAGGTACCCGGCCATGTCATTGCTCCCGTGATCGACGATATCGCCGTCTGGATCAAGGCCCAGAAGCCGCCCGCACCTCCAACCTCTACCCCTTAAGCCGCATCCAGGGCATGCTCGCGTTGCTGTGCTGCTCACACAACGGATGCTATACTCGTCGAATGGTGGACTGGAGCTTCAACTGGGCAAATCCGGCTTCCTGACCCGGGCCAGCCGATCCCCTCCGCAGTCACCTTCGAGGTATCCCAAGCTGATGGCTTCCCGCACTCGCCGCGCGCTCTTCACCGTCACCCTCTTTCTCGCCACCTGCGCCGTCGCCGGCTCATTGATCGGCGGGAAGGTAGCGGCCCAGTCCTCGTCGGATGAGTCCACTCTGCGCGATTCGTTGCACGAGTTCACCAATGTCTATGACTTGGTCGAGCAGAACTACGCCGAGCCGCTGGACCAGGACAAGGTCGACAAGGCCATCTACGACGGCGCCATCCCCGGCATGCTGCACGTGCTCGACCCCCATTCCAATTTCTACGATCCCAAAGCCTTCGCCCAAATGCGCGAAGACCAGCACGGCAATTACTACGGCGTCGGCATGTCGATCCAGCCGCAGCCGGACAAGAACGGCACCATGCACGTAGTGGTGCTGGCTCCGTTCGAGGGGACGCCGGCCTTCAAGGCGGGCATCAAGCCGGGCGATGAGATTATGTCCATCGACGGCAAGTCCGCCGATGGCCTCGACTCCGCAGCCGTCGCCGGCCTGCTGAAGGGGCCCAAAGGCACCCACGTCTCGGTGGTGATGCAGCGCGAGGGCAAGGGCACGCTCACCTTCGATCTGGTGCGCGACGCGATTGCGCATCCTTCGGTTGATTTCTCCTTCATGCTCAAGCCGGGCGTCGGCTACATCCACATTCTTAACTTCAGCTCCGAGACCACCAGCCGCGAGTTTGGCGATGCGCTGGATAAGTTCCAGGCCGCCAACGGCAACCTGCACGGACTCATCATCGATCTGCGCAACAACCCCGGAGGGCTGCTCAACGAGGCGGTCAACATCTGCGACAAGATGCTGCAGAAGGGGCAAATCGTGGTCTCGCAGCGCGGACGCGCCTTCCCCGACCAGGTCTATAAAGCACCCCACGGAGAAGAAGGCAAGGACAAGTTTCCCATCGTGGTGATCGTCAACCGCAACACTGCGTCGGCCGCCGAGATCGTCTCCGGCGCGTTGCAGGACCACGACCGCGCGTTGATCGTTGGCGAAACCACCTTCGGCAAGGGCCTGGTGCAGACTGTCTTCCAGATCTCCGAGAACACCGGCCTGGCGCTGACGACGTATCACTACTACACACCCTCTGGACGGCTCATCCAGCGCTCCTACGACGGCGTCTCGCTCTACGACTACTACTACGTCCGCGACGACGCCAAGAAGGCCGACAAGTCCAACACCGAGGTCAAGCTGACCGACTCAGGGCGCACCGTCTATGGTGGCGGCGGCATTACGCCCGACGAGAAGATCGCGGTACCCGACTACAACCGCTTCCAGATCTCTCTGATTGAGCACTACGTGTTTGTCCCCACTGGCGTCGGCACCTTCTCCAAGCACTATCTGGCGACCCATACCGTCAGCAAGGACTTTGTCGTCGACGATGCGATCCTGCAGCAGTTCAAGGACTTTCTGAAGGCCAATCAGGTGGATGTAACTGACGCCGACATCGCCGGCGTGTCGGATTGGATCAAGACCAACATCAAGGCCGAACTCTTCACCTCGCAGTTCGGCCAGCTTGAGGGCCAGAAGGTCCGCGATCTGGCGGATCCTGAGATCGCCAAAGCCGTCACCTTCCTGCCCGAAGCAATGGCGCTGGAAGATCGCGGCAAGCCCCAGCAGACAGCCAGCATCGGCCACTGACGCGTGTTTCAGCTGCCCCCCAAGGTTTTTGAATCCCTGCTCGAAAGCCATCCATTGGGTCTCTGCAATGGCGTATTTGGCATCGAGCGCCGCGCAGGTTGCCGGCGACTGCCGTCGGTGATGGGGGCTTATCTTTTCCGGCGGACTGCTCTGATGAATGCCTCCAAGCCGAGGACGGCGCCGGTCAGGATACCCATCACTAAGAGGAACCGGAGTGCCGACCAGAGCATTAATCTTTATAACATCCTTATGTTGGGAAACGTCAGGATGCTGGGCTGATTGAGCAGGGCGAGTCGAAGACTGGAGCGGGAGACCGGGATCGAACCGGCGACATTCAGCTTGGGAAGCTGACGTTCTGCCACTGAACTACTCCCGCTTCGCTGTTCATTATAACTTCACTCGCCCAGCATGTGGGCGTGCTCCGCTCACACCTTCGGCAACGGAAAGGCGCGGCCGCGGTAGATCCCCATCGGCTCAATCGAGCGCACCTGCACCACGAGCGCAGTTGCATTGTCTGAGCCATCCACCTCCACCGCATAGCGCACCAGCTCTCCGGCGATTGCCTCCGCTGCCTTGCTCTGCGAAGCGATGCGTGCGATATCTTCGCAGTACATGCCCCCGTAGACACCGTCGGTGCACAGCACAAGCGCGTCGTCCGGCTTCAGCGAGACGCTGCACGTCTCTACCGTGACAAACAGTTCCGGGCCGAGCGACCGGGTCAGCACATGGCGGCTCTCTGAGCGTTCCGCCTCGGCGGCGGTGATAAGCCCCAGCTTGCGTTGTTCAGCAACCCAGGTGTGGTCGCGAGTGAGCAGGGTTGCATTGCCATCGCGCACCTGGTAGCAGCGGGAATCGCCGACATGGGCGATGACGGCTTGATCATAGCGCAGTGCGCAGCAGACGATGGTCGTGGCCATGTGCCGCCCAAGCCGTTCCACCTGCAGCCCCTCATCGTGGACCGCCTCGTTTGCCTGCTGGATCAGGCGCGGCAGCAGGCTGCCCAACGACGCGCCCTCCGCAGCTCGGCCAAAACCTTGGGCCACAATCTGGACCGCCTTGGCGGAAGCCACTTCCCCCAGATCGCGTCCCCCCACGCCGTCCGCTGCTGCGAACATCCAGCCGCGCGTACGTGTCTCCTGCTGCGACCTCGGGATAAACACTGCAGTTGCGTCCTCATTATGCGGGCGCACTCTGCCGGGGTTGCTAGCCTGTCCAAAGACCACATCCAACATTGGGATTCACCGCCCTGCCCAGTTTGGCCGTTGTGGTTCCGGGTGGTTGCGTGTTCATTGCAGCCGAAGGAAAACCGCCCCTCCAACACGGTATGGAGGGGCGGAAAATCCCAAGCGATTTATCTGCAAGGCACGGTCTGTTGGTTTCGGCGAAACAGAGTCATGCCTACGCTTTGGATTCCAGTAGTACCGTTTTGCCTTTGGCCCTGGAAGACTTCAGGAAGTAGAACGCGCCGTAGGCGCCCCACACACCCGCGATGATCAGCGCCCCGAGTGGCTCCTTCGCCGTGCCAATGCCCAGGAACGGTCCGATCAGGTAGAACGCCATACAACCGAGGTTTGCGAGAACGCCAAACAACGGAACCAGCGTGTGCTTGAAGAGGTTGTAATCGGGACGGCCGTGGTAGGCCACCATGCACAGCGTGCAGCTCAGGGCATACAGGATGAACGTGCCGAAGTTGGAGACCAAGGTGATCATCAGCAGCGAGTTGGGGAGAGCGGCCAGGGTATCGTGCGAAAGGTACCCCACGTTGGAGAAAATGTTGTGGGGCAGCGCTGCGATGGTCGCGTCGGTCGGAGCAGATGCGTCTCCGAACAGCAGCGAGATCGAGACCACGCCGATGAACGCCGTGATGAACGAGAGCGTACGCACGGCGCGGTGCGGAGTGAGCGTCTTCGAGTGGAGCATTCCGAAGTGCTCGGGCGCCTCGTCGTCCTTGCCCATCGCGTAGGTCACGCGAGCGCCGGTGTTCATGCAGGCCAGGGTGGTTCCGATCAGCGCCAGGAACACGGTGACCGCTTCAGCCAGCATGAAGTACTTGCCGTTGCCCTGTCCGAACAGCGCGTCTCCGATGATGATCATCATGTCGCCGATCGGAGCCGCGGAGCCGGCCGCACTCTGCATCGAATACCCCGAGTTGAGGAAGTAATTGGCCGCAAAATATTCGAAGAGATAACACACCAGTCCCTGGATCAGAAGCGAGAAAATAACCGCCAACGGAATGTCGCGCTTGGCATTCCTCGCCTCGCCGCCCATTGACGTAACCGATTCGAAACCGACCAGAATCAAAATAGCGACCGTGGCCTGAATCATCATCCAGTTGAAGTTGTGCATTGAAACGACTGACTTCGCATTGGGGTGGGCCTGAAACAGCTTGCCGGTCGAGTCGTACGCGGAGTAGTCGATGGTGAATGGAACCGGCTTGCCGTCGGCGCCCAACTGCGGGGTCGGATTGCCACTGGCATCGCGAATAACGGTGCCGTCCGGCTTGGTGGCAAAGTTATAGGTATAAGTGGCCAGCGTGGTGGAGTCGTAGTTCAAGGCCTTGGCGCCCTGCGGATGTTGCGCGCGATAGGAGATGGCAAGGAAGGCGAACAGCACCAGCGCCGAGATCTGCACGACATTGATGGCCAGGTTGACCGCTGTGGACGCATTGGCGCCGCGTTGTGCGATCGCGGCCACCAGAAAGGTAAAGACCACCGCGACCAGCGCCATGAAGATCGGTCCGGGGTTGGAGCCGCTCATGAAGCCGGGATAGAGGAAGCCAACAACATAGCCGACAAAGACTCCCGTCACGCCCACCATCACGCCCGGATATACCCAGTAATACAGATGGGAGCCCCAGCCGACCACGAACTTGGCGATGCGGGCGTACTTGAAGGCTTTGTCCTTGGAGAGCATGGCCTGCTCGGCGTAGTAGTAACTGGAGCCGGTGCCGGGATAGAGCTTGGAGATCTCGGCATAAGAGACTGCCGTCGCCAGACAGAGCATCAGGGCCGCGAAGATCCCGATCCACATGGAAGGAGACGTAGCACCGGTCGTCGCCTGGATGAAGAAGGTGAGCCAAAGGAAAGCGCCAGGCGCGATCAGAGCCATAGCGTTGCTGGTCAAGCCGGTCAGACCGAGTGTCTTCTGCATTTGTGGGGCGGTATTCGCTTCTGCCATAACGGTCTCCTGTGGTTCAAGGTGGGGTAGGACTAATTGTTGACTGGCGGGCATGAAGATTTCGTGGAGATTTTACTTTTTCTTTATGCCCCGGCCGCGCCTGCAAACCTTTGAAGACGCGGCCGGAAGAGGGTTAGCGCTTCGGTCCGAAGAAGGCGATCAAGCCCACGGTCGCGGTGTCCTGCGACGTGTTGGTTCCGTAGGTGCCTTTCTGGAAGTAGGCTTTGTCCGACCAGTCGCGCCGGTATTCAACCCGCATCAGCAGACCCTCTACCCACTTGTATTCATAGGTAGCGGTGATCTCGTCGAGGGTTTGCGGCGCAATCAGGTTGGTCTTGGGATTCACGTACAGGGTCTGAGTCCCCTGGTCATAGAAATACTCGTACCGGACCACCAGCGCGGCGTTGGGTGTAACCTGCCCGCGCCCCGACACCGCGATGCCCTGCCAATGCTGTGAAATCTCAGGCACCTTGACTATCGTGTTGCCCTCGCCGTTCGGGTAGGAGTACGAGTAGGCCGAGTTCTTATTTTGGCCATAATCGTAGTTAATGTAGGCGTTGAACTTGGCGTTCGGAGTCAGCAGGAAGGTGGTGTCGATCAGGTTGCGGATCACCTTCTGGTTGGTTGGATCGCCGGTGGTTCCGTATAGGGTCATTCCTTTGCCGGCAGATTCCGGCTCTGGACCGACATAGTAGTTAAGATTCCACGTGTACTTTGGCTTCACCAAGGCACTCGTAAAACCGCCCGTAACCCCGCCGTTGTTATTGGCTACGTCGTTCCAGCCGTTTACCACCTGCGCGCCAATGGTCCAGACCTTGTTGGCCGGCAATGAGGTGCGCACGCCGAAGTGATAATAGGGAATTGCGTAGGAGAAGAGCAGCCCATGCGAGTAGCTCCAGTTGCTCATGGTCTCAATCACTTCGTCGCCGGCCGAGGTGACGAACTGACCCGCATCCAATTCAAAGCCCTTCGCTTTGGGGGGCTTCACGCTGATGTAGGCCTGTTCGATGTAGTTAAGGGTCTGGTCGCAGCTTCCGCAATGAATCAGCGAATTGGTGCGGCCGAAGATGATGTCCAGATGCGCGCCCACCGGATCGGGATCGTGGTTCAGCGTCAGCTTCGCGGCCTCCAGATTGAACTGGTCGGTCGCATCGTCGAAGTTGTACAGGTCGTTGACCTGGCCGAAAGCGCCGTAGTTGCCGGGACGGTTCTCGTTGTAGCTGTAGTAGGCGTCGACGTAGCCGCTGAAATCAACTGTCCCAACGCTCCACACGGGGGTGGCGGCAGGTGCTGCCGGAGCGGCTGCTGCCGGGGCGGCTGGGGTGGAATCTGGGGCAGTGGTTGAGGGTGGGGCTGGAGCTGGGGTTTGCGCTCCCGCGACAATGGCGAGGAACAAGATCGCTCCGGCCATACCTTGCAACACGCTCTGCGGCTTGATATCCATCTTTTTCTGTTCCTCCGAGAAAATATCTTGCGATGCAACTGTGGGTGAGAGGGACACCGCAGCAGGTCCGCCTTGGTTGCCCCCATTTTGCAGCATTCCCTCACGGGCGCCGCAGCATGGCTGTCTCTCTGTACTTCCTATGAACGCAAGGAAGTTATAAAGAATTCATAAAGAAATCCCTTATGTCCCGCTTTTCTCGGATTTCGCCGCGAGCGCGTTTAAATCTCCGATAAGATGCTAAAATCTCTGCTAGTTAACCCTTCACACTTCATTGAAATCCTGCTAAAGGAACTCGACGCGATCGGCGATGGATGGAGCGAAAGAAATCAGTTTCCTAGGACCGTCCGCTCTCCGCTCGCCTTCAGATTTCTGAAACGAGGCCCGGGAGGGGTTGCTTTTGCCGCGCGATCTTGTGGGCGCATTCGAAGAGGGACATCCGGCCTTGGACGGAGTGAGGATGATGAATTTCCGTCGGGTTCTGTCTGTTGGCAGACGCCGAAAGGCGTTTGCGCCGGATCGCGAATCCGTGGCGTTCACGCCGCCTGCCGGGGATGTGACCCAGCCCCAGCTTGACGCGGAACGGCTTTGCAGTCTCATTCACGAGACCACCAAGCTCGCTCCGCACCGCAAGCCCGGCCACCAGTTGGCGGTTCTGGTGAAGTCCCTGTTTGAATTGGAGGCGGTCGCCATCTTCGACGCCGATCTGCACGAGGTCTATCAGACCGGGGAATGGTTCGACGATCCGCAGAACATGCTGCAGAATATCTGCACCTTCGAGACCGTCAGCGACGATCCGGAGACCGGCATCAGCCGCAGGGTGCTGCACATGGGCCAATTATCGATCGGTGCGCTGCTGCTGCGTGGGGAGACACGCGGTCAAATGGCTACCGCCATCGCCTCCGTGGTGGCCATCACGTTCGACCGTTACCACTCCTTCGCCAACGAAAGCCGCACCGAGAGCGCCCGCCAGACCGAGCAGTTGCGCACTACCGTGCTCGACAGCCTGGCCCATGCTTATAAGACGCCGTTGACCGTAATCCAGGCCGCCAGCGAAGGCCTCGGTGCCATGGGAAACCTGGCGCCTGCCCAGGCCGGATTGGTTGCCCAGATCGAGGAGCAGACAGCGCTGCTCAACCGGCTGACTACCAGCCTGCTGCGCACCGCGCGGCTGCAGGCATCGGAGATGATTCCTCATCCTGAGAAGGTCGAGGTCGCGTCCCTGGTCGAAGATGTGGTCGTCAGTCTGCGCGATCAGCTAGCCAGGGTTAATGTCAAGATCGAGGTCGCGTATGATGACCTGACGCTTTGCTGCGACCGCGGCCTGCTGGTCGCCCTGCTAACCCAGTATGTCGATAACGCCGCGAAGTATGGAAGCGTCGGAAGCACGGTCAGCATCCGTGCTTCGGATCGGGAGTCTGAGATCATCTTCTCCGTGCACAGCAGAGGGCCGGTCATCCCGGCCGCCGACTTCGAGCGAATCTTCGACCGCTACTACCGTTCGTCCGCTTCCTCGAACAAGGCGCCCGGCACCGGCATTGGACTCTCCATCGCCAAGCGCGCCGCTCAGGCTCAGGGCGGACATGTGTGGGTCACCAGCGACCTTGAAATGGGAACTACCTTTTATGCGTCCCTGCCGATTGTTCCCCATGGAGGCACGCGCCTTTGAATGCACCGTCTTCCACTCCCGCAATCCGCGTCCTGCTGGTCGATGACGAGCCCTCCATCCGCCGCGCTCTGCGTACTCCGCTGAACGAGATGGGGTTCGTCACCACGGAAGCGTCGCGAGGAGAGGAGGCTCTGCACTTGACGCAGACCCAGACCTTCGATGTGGTCCTGCTCGACGTCAACATGCCGGGCATGGGAGGACTGAAGACACTCACCCGCCTGCGTTCGCTTGCGCCCCGCATGCCCATCCTGATGCTGACCGTGGTCGATGGCGAAGAGGAAAAGGTGGAGGCGCTCGAAAACGGCGCCGACGACTACATCACCAAGCCCTTCAGCATCCGTGAGTGCGTCGCGCGCATGCGCTCCGCGGTGCGCCGCGCACAAACCCCCGAACGCAACGAGGATGAGCCCATCTCCATCGGCGACATTCAGGTGCTTCCCACCCGGCGCGCAGTCAGCAAGGCAGGGCAGCCCATCCACCTCACCCGCAAGCAATACGACATCCTCTATTACCTAATGACCCACGCCGGCCGCGCTGTCACCTACGGCAAGCTGCTCACCGCGGTCTGGGGGCCGGACTACCGCCAGGAGGTCGACTACCTGCGCACCTTCGTCCGCCAGTTACGCAAGAAGATCGAGGACGAGCCATCCGACCCGAAGTACTTGCTCACCGACGCCTATGTCGGCTATCGCTTTGCGGAGATGGTCGCCAGCGATGTGGCAGATGCCCCCTCGGGCTGAGCTCAACGGGTTTCAGTGTCGCTCTGCGACTTTACGAACTTTGTATGTTTTTTTTGTGCAATCCTTATGCAACCTCATCGATACTCTGGAAAAGGGTTTGATGAATTAATATTGGGACAGCGCCGAAAGTCCACGCGGTTGCGGTGTTGCATCACAGCGAAGGTTCCGCAAAGGAGTGCGGTCAATGGAAGTTGCTCTTAATATCGTCTGGGCAGTGCTGGCAGCCGTCATGATACGGCTGTGGTGGCTCTATGCCCGGCGCGAGGGAGCAAACCGGTGGGCACAACCCGTCGCCTTGGCCATGACCCTTTTGATCCTCTTTCCGGCGATCTCCATGACAGACGATCTGCTAGCGGTTCAAAACCCCGCGATCGCAGATGTATTCGACGGCTGCCTGCGCCGCGACCGTGCGGTCAACGGCCAGCACTCTGACTTTCCTGCTGCTGCCGGGCTGCCCGTGCCCGTTCTTAGCGAGCTTCATTTTGGTTTTCTCCGCAGTGCCCTGTCCTTCAATCTGCAGATACCCACAGTGGACAACCCTTCACTGGATTCCATCCAAAGCCGCCCCCCGCCGGCCGCCTGAGCTTTGCCTCCCAGTCTCTTTCGTGTTTCCAGTTTTGCCGTTCCTCGTCTGCCGGACAGACCACGGCACAGGGCGGTGCATATGAGGCGAGTCCTTCCTCCCTATGAATATGCATATTCGCTCGCCTGGGACTAGCTGGAACGAGGGAAAACCTAACGCTTCACCTTCGGAAACGAGAGCGAAACACTTCATGAGCGCCATCCGATTAGTCTTCTGGACCACCTGTAGCGTCGCGACGCTGGGAGCCCTGCAGGGTGCGGACTGTCCTGCGTGGGCCCAGCAGGAGCCGCCGGCTGGCCAGGTAAACGCGCAGAATCTGCCGGACCATCCTCATTCTCAATTGCAACTTGCGCAAGCGGCCATTCCGGGTCTGCCTGCCCCGCCGCCTGCGGGGTCGCCGGGCCTGACCTGGGACCAGGTGAAGGCGAAGTTCGAGGCTGCCAATCCAGTACTTAAGTCCGACCAGGCCGGCGTGGATGAGATGAAGGCCGAGGAGATCACGGCCTATCTTCGCCCCAACCCGCAGTTCACGATGACCGAGGACGGGACCGCAATCGCTCCGCATAACGGCAGCTACCAACCGTTCAAGGGCACCGACCTGTCACCCAATTTCAGCTATCTGCACGAGCGCGATCACAAACGCGAGCTGCGTCTGAAGAGTGCTCAGGAAGGCACGCAGATCGCCACCTCGCAGCACGAGGACCTGACTCGCACCATGCTGTTTACGCTGCGCTCGGCGTTCGTGCAGACGCTTGAGGCCAAGGCGGTGCTCGATCTGGCCAAGGCCGATCTGGAGTACTACGACAAGATCATCGACATCAGCAAGGCCCGCTTCAACGCCGGCGATCTGGCGCAGATCGATCTCGACCGCATCGAGCTGCTGCGGGTGCAGTACGAGTCCGAGATCCAGACCGCGATCGTCAACCTGCGCACCGCCAAGATTGCGCTGCTGCAGTTGCTGGACGACCGCACTCCGGTGGACCAGTTCGACGTGACCGGGGTGTTCGACTTTAGCAGCGACCTGAAACCGCTGCCCGACTTTGAGCAGGCGGCGCTCGATGCGCGTCCCGACCTGCGCGCCGCGGTGCAGGCGATTGAGCAGGCCAAGACCAACCACACGCTCGCCATCGCCAATGGCTCGACCGACCCCACCTTCGGCGCGTGGTACACCTATAACTCGTCGAACAACGACCCCAACGGCCTGCAGACGCTGGGCCTTAGCGTGGAAATTCCGCTGCGCGTCTTCGACCGCAACCAGGGCGAGAAGCAGCGCACCCTGATCGACATCGACCGCAACCAGCAGTTGACCGATGCGGCGCGCGCGCAGGTCTTTAGCGACGTGGACTCGGCCTACGAGCAGGTGCGCAGCAATGTCGAACTTTTGAAGCCCTATAAGGCGCAGTACCGCGACCAGGCAACGCGGGTGCGCGACACCGTGACCTATGCCTACCAGCACGGAGGAGCATCGTTGATGGACTTCTTGAACGCACAGAGCGACTACCGCGTCGTGCAACTGGCCTACCTGCAACTGGTCGGCGCATATCTGACAGCTGCCGGCCAGATGAATCTTGCCGTTGGTCGCGAGGTGATCCCATGATATTGAAATCTCTTACGCGCTGCTCTCTCAGCGTGGCAGCCCTGCTTTCACTCGCCGGCTGCCATAGCAAGCAGTTCAATTCGGCTGACGGCGCGCCGCCGCCTGCGGAGGTCGTTCCCGCCGGCGATATGAGCCTGGTGCGGGTGGACAAACCGGACCAGTTTCCGTTAGTCGCCGCGGAGCAGGTTCAGGCCCCCAGCGAGCTGCAGGTCACGGGCGCGGTCTTCCCGGATATCGCCCGCGAGGTGCCGGTGATCTCGCTGGCCAGCGGCAAGGTCGTCGACATCAAGGCGCGGCTGGGCGACCATGTGACCAAAGGTCAACTGCTGCTGAAGGTGCAGAGCCCGGACATCACCAACGCGTACGACGTGTATTTGAAGGCCGTCAACGACGAGCAGATGACCAACAAGGCTTATACGCGCGCCAAGGACCTTTATGCGCATGGCGCGCTCTCGCTGGAGATGCTGGAGCAGGCTGAGGACGCCGAGAAGGACAATCAGGCCGATCTGAAGGCGGCCGAGGAGCAGTTGAATACCCTCGGCATCGACAAGAGCGACCCCCAAAGCATCGTGCCCGTCTACGCGCCGATCTCGGGGGTCATTGTGGAGCAGAACGTCACCATCGCCGCTGCGCAGGGCGTGACTTACGCGGGGAACGCCTCCGCCTTCACCATCGCCGATCTGTCCGAGGTCTGGATTGTGTGTGATGTCTACGAGAACGACATCCCCAAGTTGCAACTGGGGCAGACCGCCAGTATCCATCTGACTGCCTATCCCGACCGCACGCTCACCGGTCGCATTAGCGACATCGGCCCCATCCTCGATCCCAGCCTCCGCACCGCGAAGGTCCGCATTGAAGTTGCAAATCCGGGGATCCTGAAGCTGGGAATGTTTGCCACGGCGACCTTCGAGGCCAGGACCAAGACCAACTACGCGGTCGTCCCTGCCGCTGCAATTCTGCACCTGCATGACCGCGACTGGGTGTTTGTGCCTGCGGGAAACAATCAATTCAAGCGGGTTGAAGTGACCTCCGGCGACATGCTGCCGGGCAACCGCCAGCAAATCCTCTCCGGCATTGGACCCGGCCAACAGGTTGTTTCGAATGTTCTTCAGCTCGAAGCCACGTTGGAGGCCCAATGATCAACGGAATTGTCGACTTCGCGCTTAAGAATCGCTTCCTGATTCTGGCGGTGGGGGTGGTGCTCTTCATCTGGGGAGCAATCTCCTTTCACAATCTTCCGGTCGACGCCTATCCGGACGTGGCGGACAACTACGTCAACATCATTACCCAGTGGCCCGGGCACTCGGCCGAAGACATTGAAAAGCAGATTACGGTCCCCACCGAGATTCAAATGGCCGGCGTTCCGGACATGAAGAACCTGCGCTCGTTCAGTCTGGCCGGCATTTCCAGCGTCATGATGAACTTCAACGACGACTCCAACAACAGTTGGAACCGCGAGCGCGTGCTGGAGCGGCTCGCCATGGTCACGCTGCCCGCCGGACTGGTGCCCCAACTGCAGACCGACTGGAGCCCGGTCGGCCAGATCTACTGGTACACCCTCGAGAGCAAGAACCCGAACATCGACGTCATGGAGCAGAAGTCGATCGAGGACTGGACCCTGGTCAAGCAGTTCAAGAGCGTCCCCGGGATCGTCGACGTCGCCAGCTTCGGAGGCCTCACCAAGGAGTACCAGATTCGGCTCGACCCGGATAAGCTCATCTCCTATGGCCTCAGCATCGCTCAGGTTGAGCAGCAGTTGGCGGCCAACAATGCCAACGCTGGTGGCAGCTTCATCGTGGCCGGGGCGCAGCAGATCAACGTGCAGGCGGCCGGCCTCTATCAGACGGTAGAGCAGATCGAAGATACGGTGGTCAAAACCAGTGCAGGCGCGGCGATTCGCATCAAAGACATCGCGGAGGTCGACCAGGGCCCCAAGATCCGGCTGGGCCAGATATCGAAGACCTATAAGCCGTTCACGGTGGACAAGAACGGCGAGAAGCACTACGAAGACGGCAAACTCATCGACAATCCCGATGTCGTCGAGGGCGCTGTTCTGCTGCAAAAGGGCGCGGACGCCGATCCGGCGCTGAAAGCGGTCGAGACCAAGGTCGCGGAGTTGAACGACCACATTCTGCCCAAAGGCGTGAAGATCGTTCCGTTCCTTGACCGTAGCGATCTTATCCACCTCACCACCCATACGGTACTGCACAACCTCACCGAAGGCATCATCCTGGTCGTCATCATCCTGATGCTCTTCCTGGGCAACGTGCGCGGGGCCATCATCGTCGCGCTCACCATCCCCTTCGCGCTGCTCTTCGCCTCCATTTGCCTTAGCCTCAAGGGGATTCCCGCCAACCTGCTCTCGCTGGGCGCGCTGGACTTCGGCATGGTGGTCGACGGCGCGGTGGTCATGGTGGAGAACATCGTCCGCCACCTGCACCGCCACGATGAGAACGATATGTCGCCGATCGAGAAGATCCGCGAGGCCGCGCACGAGGTCCAGCGACCTGTCTTCTATGCCATCGGCATCATCATTACCGCCTACCTGCCCATCTTCACCCTGCAGGCCGTGGAAGGCCGCCTCTTCAAGCCCATGGCCTGGACCGTCGCCTTCGCGCTGCTCGGCGCGCTGACCTACTCCATGGTAATGGCACCGGTATTGGCCAGCTTCTTTTTCCGCAAAGGCGCTAAAGAGTGGAAGAACGTGGCGATGGAATATCTGGCCAAGCAATACCGCAAAGGGGTCACCTGGGCCATCCATCATCGCGCGGTGCCCGTGGGCATCGGCGCGGTTGCCTTCCTGATATCGCTCTACCTGCTGTCCCATGTCATCGGCTCAGAGTTCTTGCCTCATTTGGATGAAGGCGCCATGTGGGTGCGCGGCTCGCTCGCCCCTTCCACCGGGCCTGACGAAGCCCTGGCCATCTCCAACAAAGCGCGGCTTATTCTGGCCAGGTATCCGGAGGCGACCGAGGTGGTGGACCAGATCGGCCGGCCCGACGACGGCACCGACTGGACCGGCTTCTTCGACACGGAATACTGTGTGAACCTCAAACCCAAAGAGCAGTGGCGTCCCATCTTCAATGGCGATAAGGAATCTCTGATCGCCTCGATGAGCCAGCAACTTTCTACCATCCCCGGCGTCATCTGGGGCTTCTCCCAGCCCATTGAAGACAACATGGAGGAGGCAGTCAGCGGCGTCAAGGGCGAGCTGTCGGTCAAGATCTACGGCGACGACCTGCACACCCTGGAAGCCAAGGGTAACGAGGTGGTCAGCGTGATGAGCAAGGTTCCCGGGGTCGCCGACCTGGGTCTTTTTCGCATCATCGGTCAGCCCAACCTTACCTTCAACGTGGATCGTAAGGCGGCCGCGCGCTGGGGCATCAACGTCGCGGATGTGCAGGACGCAATCCAGACCGCCGTGGGCGGAAACGCCGTCAGCACCATGCTGATCGGAGAGGCGCAGTACGATCTGGTGCTGCGTTATCTGAAACAGTACCGCGACACCCGCGAAGCCATCGAGAAGGTGCGCCTGCTCTCACCCTCGGGCGAACGCGTATCGCTCGCGCAACTGACCAGGATCGACACCAGCGACGGCGCCGAGGAGATCTACCGCGAGGGCGAGCAACGCTACATCGCGGTAAAGTACGGCGTGCGCGACCGCGATCTTGGCAGTACCGTCGAAGAAGCGATTGCCAAGGTGAACAAGGAGGTCTCCCTCCCCAAGGGGTATCACACGGTATGGGCCGGCGAGTACGAAAGCAAACAGCGTGCCGATAAGCGCCTGGCCATGATCGTGCCGGTCACCGTGATGCTGATCTTCGTCATCCTGTATATGATGTTTCAGTCGGTCAAGTGGGCAAGCCTGATCCTGGTCAACATCGCGCTTGCGCCCGTAGGCGGCTCGGTGGCGCTGCTGTTGACGCATACCAACATCAGCGTCTCCTCCAGCGTCGGATTCCTCGCTCTGTTCGGCGTATCGGTGCAGACTGGGGTCATCATGCTGGAGTACATCAATCAGCTTCGAGCCAGCGGTATGACCATCGAAGGCGCGGCCATCGAGGGCGCCGTGTTGCGCTTGCGTCCGATCATGATGACCATGCTGGTAGCCACGCTCGGCCTGCTCCCGGCTGCTATGTCCCACGGCATCGGGTCCGACTCGCAAAAACCGTTTGCCATCGTCATTGTCGGCGGCCTGATGGCCAGCCTGGTCCTCAGCATCTTCATCCTGCCAACGATCTACGTATGGGTTGCCAGAGAGACGGATGTGCTGCCTGCTCCGGAAGCCCACTTTGCCAATTAGCTTTCTTAATCCATCCAACCATACGGAAGGGGGCGCCATGATGGGTAGAAAAGAAGTTTGCGCGCGTATCGAAGAGATCGGCATTATGCCCAGCGTCCGGGTCCTCAAAACCGACTTGGCCCTGTTCGCGGCAGAGACCGTGTACGAGGCGGGGATCCCGGTCGTCGAGATCACCAATACCGTGCCCAACGCGGTCCAGGTCATCGCGCAGCTCACCCGCAACTACCCCGACTTCATCGTCGGCGCGGGCACCGTACTGGATCCAGAGACTGCCCGGCGCTGCGTGGATGCAGGTGCAAAGTTCATCACCAGCACCGGTTTTGTGCCGGATGTGCTGGAATACACCTTGAAGCAGGATGTGGTCGCCATCCCCGGCGCACTTACGCCCAGCGAAGTGATCGCCGGATGGAAGGCGGGAGGCGATTTCGTCAAGGTGTTTCCCTGCGCGCAACTGGGCGGCGACCAGTACATCCGCGCCCTGAAGACCCCATTCCCGCAGATCCCCCTGATCGCATCCGGCGGCGTCAACCAGCTCACCGCGGCGAACTTCATCTTCGCCGGCGCGGCGGCTATTGGCATCGGCTCCGAACTGATGCCGGCCAAGGCCCTGTCCACCCGCCAGGCACAGTGGATCCATGAGCTCGCACGCAGATTCACCGAGACCGTCCGGAACGCCCGCGTCCACATGGCCGGCGGAGATACGGACTAGCTCTCAAAAGATCGAGACCGTGCCCAAACGGGGGTGGGAAGTGCAAAGCAAAATTGCTTCACACCTCCCCAGACCCTGCGCTCAAGGTTGCGGGACCGTCATGATCGTATGCTGGATGCGCGAAATGATCTGGTACGGATCGCCTTCGGAGTTCGGACGGCGATCTTCCAGATAGCCTTTGTAACCGTTCTTGACGAAGTTCACCGGCATGCGGATGGAAGCGCCGCGGTCCGACAAACCGTAGCTGAACTTGTCGATGGCCTGGGTTTCGTGCAGGCCTGTCAGCCGCAAATGGTTGTCCGGGCCATAGACGGCGATGTGCTCGGGGATGTACTTCTCAAATGCCTTCATCAGCGCCTCAAAGTACTCCTTGCCGCCCACTTCACGCAGGTACTTGGTGGAGAAGTTGCAATGCATGCCGGACCCGTTCCAGTCGCCCTTGATCGGCTTGCAGTGCAATTCCATATCCACTTCGTACTTTTCGCATAGCCGCATCATCAGGTAACGGGCCGTCCACACGTCATCTGCCGCCTTGGTCGAGCCCTTGGCGAAGATTTGGAACTCCCACTGCCCTTTCGCTACCTCGGCGTTGATGCCCTCATGATTGATCCCCGCCGCAAGGCAGAGTTCCAGGTGCTCTTCCACGATCTGGCGGGCAATGTTGCCCATGTGCTTGTAGCCGACACCGCAGTAGTAGGGAAACTGCGGAATGGTCGGATGACCTCCCTCAGGGAAGCCCAGCGGGCGCCCATCCTTGAACAGAAAGTACTCCTGCTCCAGGCCAACCCACAGGTCGGGATCGTTCTCGATGGTGGCGCGCGCATTGGTGGAATGCGGGGTGCCGTCGGGGTGCATCACCTCACTCAGCACGATGAACGCGTCTTTGCGGCTGGCGTCCGGATACAGCGCCACCGGCTTCAGAATACAGTCGGAGCTCTTGCCCTCGGCCTGCAAGGTGGAACTTCCGTCAAAGCCCCACAGGGGCAGATCCGCCAGGCCGGGCTCCTTCTCAAACGATTTGATCAAGGTTTTGCCGCGCAGACCGGGGACAGGTTTCTTGCCATCGAGCCAGATGTATTCGAGTTTGTATTTTTTCATAGCGACGCGGATCTCCTCCCCGCAAGGGGCTTTCTAGAGTTGGGGGTACAACTCCAAACTAGCGAGGAGGACATAAAGAACCTATGAAGATTCTGCGGTTCCGCGCTCGGAAGACCTGTCTTGTCTTACTTATGACGCGCCAGCAACATCATCGCTAGAAACAGCGCGAACGGGATCAGCGCCAGCGCTGCGTAGTAGAGAAACTGCCTCGATTGCATCGATTTGCGCTGCTTCCAGCCGGTCAGCTCCGTCCGCTCGGCCACGCCCACCTGGTCCAGGTGCTGCAGGTCGCCGATAAACGAGTGTGCCGATGGATAGCGGTTTCCCGGCTCGCGCTCCAGCGCCCGGTACAACACCTCCTGCAACTGCGGACTGATGCTCGGCTCGGCCTCGCGCGGGGGCAGCGGATGGTTGATCAGCCGGTCGTTCATCACCGCCAGCGGCGACGGGCCGGAGAACGGTGTCTTCCCCGACAGCATCTCGTACAGCATCACCCCCACCGCGTACAGGTCGGAGCGCTGGTCTCCGCGCTTGCCCTTCACCTGCTCCGGCGAGATGTAGTCCGGGCTCCCCAGCGCCTGGGTAAAACCGGCATAGGTCAGCCGCTTGGCCCCCGCCTGCGACGCAATCCCGAAGTCGATCAGCTTGATCTCGTCGCGCGAGTTGATCATGATGTTCTCCGGCTTCAGGTCGCGATGCACCACCCCATTTTTGTGGATATAGTCCAGCGCGTTCAGGATCTCCAGCGTGATCCCCACCGCCCGCTCCTGCGGCATCTTGCCCTCTTCCGACATGATCTGGCGCAGCAGCCGGCCCTCCACCCACTCCATCGCCATGTACACCCGCGACCGGTCTTCCACCGGGTAGATGCGCATCACATTGGGGTGGTCCAGCGCCAGTCCGATCGCCTCTTCGCGCAGGAAGCGGTCGAACAGCGCCGGGTCGGCCTCCATCGCAAAGTGGGGCACCTTCAGCGCCACCTGCTTGCCATCGCGCATATCGGTCGCGCGAAAGATGGACGCCATGCCACTGTCCGCCACTGGCTCGTCGATGCGGAAATGATCCAGCTCTTTGCCCGTCTCCAGGGCTGCGGGGAGGCTCATAAGATTGCTTTCTTCGTTCTGGACATACTGGCCTTCGGGTCTCCGCATCCACGCGTTTCGGACGGATAGTGCAAGTATAGCCGCCCGGCCTCGCGAAGCCAGTTAAGAAGTCGTAGGAACGGGTAGTGTCATTCTGAGCGCATTCTGGGGGGGAGGGGGGCCGCATAGGCCGGAGCAGCTACATCACAATCTGCTTGCCCTGAAACTCCACGAACGGCGAGCCTTGACGTTCCAGTTCCTGGTCCCCCTCGAAACCATCAGGCCCGATTCCTGAGGCCGCAAGCCGAATCTCATCGAGCAGCTTGCGCTCATCAAACAGGCGATGGATGGAGTCCACCGCGGCGGAGAATCCGGCCAGTGCCACCGGACGCGAGAAGAGAAATCCCTGGGCCTCGTCGCACTTGCGTTGCGCCAGGAACCGCAGTTGGTCGGTGTTCTCCACGCCTTCGGCAATCACCTTGATGCCCAGATGGTGCGACATGGCGACGATGGTGCGCACCACGGTCGCCGCGTTCGGCTCGGTTACCGCCTTCATCACAAAGCTCTGGTCGATCTTCAGCCGGTCGACCGGATACTGCAGCAGATACGAGAAGCTGCAGAAGCCCGTGCCGAAGTCGTCGATGGCCACACGCGCGCCCAGCTGGCGAATCTGTTGCAGCTTCTCCAGGTTCGACGCTGAGTTGATCATCAGCGTGTTCTCGGTGAGCTCCAGTTGCAGGTTCTTGGCCGCAAGGCCGCTGTCTTCCAGCGCCTCGCCAATCACCTGCAGCAGGTTGATCTGCTCGAACTGGCGCGGCGACAGGTTGACCGAGACGTAGAGATCCATTCCCAGCTCGTCGCAGATGCTCTTCGCCTGCTTGCAGGACTGCTTCAGCGCCCACTCGCCCAGTGGAACGATCAAGCCGGTCTCTTCTGCCAGTGGAATAAAGGTCCCAGGCGCGACCACGCCCAGCTTGGGATGATGCCAGCGCAGCAGCGCCTCCATCCCGATCACGCGTCCGGTGGTCAGCGAGACCAGCGGTTGATAGTGAAGGAAGAGCTCCTCTCGGGTGAGCGCGTGGCGCAGCGCTGTGTCCATCGACAGCCGCTCCTGCGACTCCTTCAGCATGGCCTCGGCGAATACCTGGAACTGGTTGCGGCCGTTCTCCTTGGCCGCATACATGGCCGCGTCCGCGCGCTCCAGCAGGCTGTCCACATCCTCGGCGAAGTCGGGATAGACGCAGACCCCGACGCTGGCGGTAAGGTTGACCTCCAACTCTCCGACCAGCGTGGTGCCGGAGACGCGGTCGACCAGCCTCTTTGCACACCGCTCCACATCGTCCAGGCTGGCAATGTGCGGCATCACCACGACAAACTCATCGCCGCCCAGCCTTCCCAGCGTATCCGAGCGGCGCAGCGATTGGCGCATGCGCTCCGCCATGCCCACCAGCACCTCGTCGCCGGCGCGATGGCCAAGCGAGTCGTTCATGCGCTTGAAGTGGTCCAGATCGATGACGAACACGGCGACCTTGCGCCCATGCAACATTGCCTTCTCAATGGCCTCGGCGATGCGTTCGCGCAGCAGCGTTCGTCCCGGCAAACCGGTCAACTGATCGTGAGAGGCCATGTGGTTCAGGTAGGTCATCAACTGCTTCCGCTCGGTGATGTCCGATGCGATTGCAATGAAGCCGCTGATCTCGCCCTCCCCGTCCCGCACCGCGGTGACTGCGACATGCACCGGAAGCGTCGAACCGTCGTTGCGGATGTAGGTCCACTCGCGCTCATCGACCTCGCCACTGGCTGCCTTCGCGGTTAGCAGGTCGAAGCCTTCCAATTCGGGTTCACTCTTGGCCGCCGCATGGTCGGGGCGCCGGCTCAATTCATGAGGATCATGCAGGCTGACCAGCGCGACCTTGCCGACCATGTCGGCGCGCTTATAGCCAGTCAATCTTTCAGCCGAGGCGTTCATCGCCTGAATGATGCCCTTGGTATCGGTCTCGATGATGCTGAACGGAGCGTTCTCAAAGACGGAGTTGCTGAAGTTGGAGAGACTTCTATAGCGCTCTTCGCTAGCTTTCATCTCCGTGGCGTCGGTGGTGGTAATGGCAACACCATCGCCCAGCTTGGTGACCCGGTGACGCAGCCACATCTCGCGGCCATCGTCGAGTCGAATTGAAAATTCCTCGTTCAGAGGCTCTCCCGTCAGCACCACATTGCGGTATTTGTCGAATAGCCCGGAGGTGCGATTGACGGGAAACAGCGCGCAAAGCTCCTGCTTCAGCAGCTTCGGGCGCGGCGTCTTCAAGAACTGCTCGGCATGGGAGTTCACATAGGCGAAGCGAAAGTCCACGATGTCTTTGGTTGTGTTTCTCACCGAATCCAGGATAAGAAATGCATCCTGGCTGGTCTCCGCAGCCGCCATGAAACGCGCGTGTTCTACGCTGGTTTTGCGATCGGCCAACGCATGGTTCCGCTCTCTCCAAATCAACAGAACGGTCGCCAGAAACGTTGTTCCCCAAATGAATCCGTTGGCCGCCGATGAAGTGAGAGCCTCACCTCGCTCGCCAAGCCTCCACGCCAGCAGGCAGAGCGCGGCCAGCCCTGCCGCCAAACGAATCGTCCGGGTATTTCGATAGCCTTTGAACCATCGTTCTTGCAAGACTGCCTACCTTCCACTCACCCGGCCGTGACATTGAAACTTGGGTCACACCTGTGCTGCTCAAGTAGCTGGGATAGCTCAGGATCGAGCGTCAAGCAAGGCTAGCATTCCAGAAACGGGAAGAAACTACCCGGCATGGGTTGGCGACTACAACTTCCGGGCTATAGAATCCGAACCTTAGTCATAACTCCGACGTAATTCATGACTAGTTGGTTATGCCGCTTAATGCGTCACCGCGATGCCTGTAGGCGACCTACTTCTCGGCAGCGGTCAGCGCCATCCAGCCATGCAGCTGCATCCAGTGTTGCAGCAGGGCCGGCCACACCTCCAACTCAGCGAGACCTTTCAAGCCCTGTCCCATGGCGGTCCCGTGCGGGCCAAGCTCGAAGATGTGCAACTCCACCGGAACTCCCGCGCGTTTCAACGCGTCGTAGTAGGCTGTCGCATTCAGCGAGTTGACGGTCTGGTCCGCAGTCGTCGAGTAGATAAAGCTGGGCGATGTCTGCTTGGTGACGTGCCGCACCGGAGAAATCGTATCCAGCATCGCCGGGGTGGGGTCGTTTCCCGCCAGGGCTTCCATGTTTCCCGTTCGTGGCACGGAGGCGTCCATGGTTAGCCGCGCGTAGGAGAGGATGGCAAAGTCGGGATGCGCGCTCACGCGTTCCACGGGGTCGGTGCTGGCCCGGTCACGCGCGTCGGGCTCGGTCGCCAGGGTGCCTGCCAGGTGTCCGCCGGCGGAGAACCCCCACACGCCGATCTTGTTCTGCTCGATCCCGAACTCCCCCGCATGGCTGCGGACATAGCGTACTGCCCGCTCACCATCGAGCATAGGAACGGGGTAACGATATGCTGGGGCGAGCCGGTACTGGAGCACAAACGCCGCAACCCCATGAGCAGCCAGCCACTTGGCCTCCACGCCTCCTTCTTTTTCCATTAGCACACGGGTGTACCCGCCGCCGGGGAGCACGATGACCGCCGAACCCACCCCGGCGCCGGTCGCAGGATAGTAATAGAGCTTGGGGACGTCGCTGCTCGCCGAGCCCTTGGCCAGCGGCGCGCCACCGGGCCACAGCGGAAAAACCCTGGCGAAGCCTGTCGGAGGCGGATCGCCGGCACTTGGGCGTGGCGCACTGACTGGCGTCTGGCCGCGGCCCAGCGCTAGACCAAGGAGCAGGGTGACTGAGACAAAGGATGTGCGATACATGGTTCATGCCAGCATACGCCGCGCAGTTGGCCGCAGCCCCGAAAATTTGCTTGTCCGGCGCAACCGTTTCCCATCGTTTCCGTCTATCGTCTAGTCATGAGTCACACAGGATTGTCTCGATCCGCCTTGCTTGCAACGTGGCTGGTTCTGGCTGCGGGGAGTGCTGCGCATTTACGGGCACAGCAGCCCGCGCCGGGCCCCACTCTGCATACGCCGGCTGCCAACCCCACGGGGAGCGACCAGGCCGCATCCGCCACCATTAATGTAGACGCGCGTTTGGTCAATATTCCAGTTGTCGTGCATGACAAACGGGGCGCGCTGGTGCAGAACCTTACCAAGGACAACTTCATCCTCCAGGTTGACGACCATCCTCAGACCATCCGCTACTTTAACCTGGACACCGATCTTCCTCTGACTCTGGGACTTCTGGTCGACGTGAGCATGAGTCAGCGCGATGCGATCGACGATGAACGCACCGCCAGTGCCGCCTTTCTCGACGACATGCTGAATGCTCCCGCAGACCGCGACAAGGCATTCGTTGTGCAGTTTGCCCATCAGACCGATCTGCTGCAGGACGTCACCAGTTCGAAACCCAAGCTGCAGGCGGGTCTGAAGCAATTGAGCACACCTGACTCGGGAGGCAGCGATTCCAGCGTGACGGCCCCCGGCTCTGACACCGGCGACGGGGGTTCAGGACGCGGCGGGCGGCGGGCCGGAACCACGCTCTACGACGCGCTGTTTCTCTCGTCCGACGAGTTAATGGGCAAGCAGACGGGCCGCAAGGCGGTGGTGATCCTCTCGGATGGCGTCGACAATGGCAGCAAGGAGTCGCTCGCCTCTTCGATCGAAGCGGCGCAGCGAGCCGACACCATCGTCTATGCCATCTACTTCAAGGGCCGGGAGACGGCAGGCTATCAGGACCGCAACAACCAGGGCGGAAGTTATCCCGGACGCCGCGGAGGCATGGGCGGCGGCTATCCCGGCGGCGGAGGCGGCTACCCGGGCGGGCGTGGCGGAGGCAGGCAGCCCTCAGAGATTCCCAGTCGCGTCGACGGCAAGAAGATCCTGCAGCGCATGGCCGATGAGACGGGCGGGCGACTGTTCGAGGTGAGCAAGAAGGACACCTTCGCCAGCATCTACAAGCAGATTGGCGAGGAGCTGCGGGCACAGTACCGGCTGGGCTATACGCCGGATGAGAAGACCGCCTCCGAAGGCTATCACCAGATCGACCTTACGCTGACCAAATCCAGTCCCAAAGACCTCTTCATCCAGACCCGCGACGGCTACTACTCAGGCAAGTAGCGCGGAAAAAATGACACGTGGGGATAACGAGCGGGCTGCTCGCGAAGCGATACCGAGTTGGTGCCGCGCCCCGACCGGCGATAATGGGGGCGGAGGTTCAACCGGTTGGTGGGCAATGCATTGACGCAGGGAGACCTCCTCGGCTGCCTGCGGGGTGTCGCAGCCTTTGCGCCGGTCCTGTTCGCGCCAGGTTACTGCGTGGCCTGGACCTGCAATCTGCTCGGATTCCGAAGCCGCCCAACATGGGAACGGATTGCGTGGGGAGTCGCGCTTTCGTTTGGCTTGATGACGATCGCCGCAGTCGAGCTGGGGAGATATGCGTCCCTTTCCGCGCCGTGCTGGCTGGCGGGCCTCTGTGCGGTTGGGGCTTTGGCGATTTTGATAGTGGAGTTTTCGAAACGGCCACGCGGTCTGGCCAGCAGCTGGGGTCTTCTGGGCGCTGGAATTGCGTTGGTCTGGGTGCTGTTTGTCGTGTTTGAGCTGGTGGACGTTGCCGTGGGTGACCGGCTCTACCTCAACGTGACGATCTACGACCATGCACTGCGCGCGGCATTTGTGGATGCGGTGCAGCGCACCGGCGTGCCGCCCGCCAACCCGCTGTATTGGCCGGGCCATGCGGCTCCCATGCGCTACTACTACTACTGGTATGTTGTGACCGCAGCCGCGGCGCGGCTGGGAGTGGCGACGGCGAGGCAGGCCATGATCGCCAGCGTGGCCTGGTCGGGATTGGGTCTGGCTGCCGTGCTGGCACTGTATTGTCGTCATTTCCTTGCACCAAGTAAATCCGGCGGAGCTCCCTTGCCGGGCAAGGGCTGGCCCAGAACGGTTGTAGCTCTGGCGCTGTTCGCTGTAAGTGGACTGGACATCCTCCCTGCGCTAGTGAAGGCGATTCTCAGGATGCCCACCGATGCGGATATGGATTGGTGGTCGATCGACCAGGTGACGTCGTGGATGGACTCGCTGCTTTGGGTGCCTCATCACATCGCGGGACTGGTCTGCTGTCTGCTGGGGTTTCTGCTTGTCTGGATGTCGAAGGAGTGCAGTTGGGCCCAGCGAATCTTGTGCGCAACTCTGGCGGGGCTCTCGTTTGCGAGCGCGTTTGGCCTCTCGACCTGGGTCGCTGTGGGATTTGCTATGGTGATGCTGGTTTGGCTGGTCTGGGCAATGGTTTGGGAGCCGGGGTCGCGTCCGCGAACCCCGGTGTTGGTCGCCGCAGGATTGGTTGCTGCGCTGGCGCTGAAGCCTTATGTGGGAGAACTTCGTCATGGAAGTTCGGGGGCGATGACGGCAATGCAGAACGCGCCGGTTGCGGACGGCGGAAGTACCAGCGGCGCTTCAGGGCTGCTGCACTTTGGAATTCGCCACATGATCGATCCTGATGCCTTGCTGAGTGTTCCATGGCTACATGATTTGGCGCGAGTCCATCCTCATGTAGAAGATGCGGTTGTAAGTCTCATTCTGCTGATTCCCGGTTACTTCGCAGAGCTTGGATTCTACGGTTTGGTGCTGGTCCTTGCGATAAGAGCTGCGCGGCGGCGACGGTTGGATGAAGCCGCTCGAACCGCGTTGATGCTGGCCCTGGCTGCGCTCACAATCACGAGCTTTCTCCGCTCTACGGTGATTACCAACAACGACTTCGGCATGCGAGCCACGCTGATCGCCCAGTTCTTTCTGCTTCTGCTGGCGGTGTGCTGGTGGGAAGGCGCGTTTGGGGCCACGAGCCGAACCATGCATGCCGCCATGATGGCAATGCTGTGGATCGGGGTCGCCGGAACCGTGTACCAGGTGATCGGATTGCGGCTTTACCTGCCGGTTGAGGAGCGACTTGGACGATCCGATGAAAGCGGGCTTGCCGAACGTGCGATGGCTTGGCGGCGCGGCTTCGATGAGATGGATCGGCACATCCAGGGAGATGCGGTCATTCAATTCAATACCGCGCAGCCGAGTGACATGTTTCGCTACGCGGAGGTGATGCAGGCCAGGCGGCAGATGGCGACGGCGTTTCCGGTATGTGCGTCGGCTTTTGGCGGCGCCGCGTCCGCTTGTCCGGGCATCCAGGGCAGCGTGGAGCGGCTGTTTACGCCGGTCGCGGGACGGGCGCTCTCCAGTACGGGGGCCCGGGTCGAGTGCCTCCGGCTGGGCGCGAGCGATCTGGTGGCGACGCGCTGGGATGGCGTGTGGTTCGACTCCCAGGGCTGGGTTTGGACGTTGCCAGCGGCGCTAGATACGGGAGATGTTCGGGTTGTGAACTGCACTGCACCTCAGAGGTAAGATCTCTTGCCGGAATGCTGCGTGAAAGATTTCCACAGGAGCTGCTAACTAATCGATTAGTTGCTCGTCTAGTGGAATGTGCGGCGGCGATTGGGCAGCTGACACGGTAGCCAATTCCGGTTGAGAAGGGCGGCCCGATGCCTCCGAGGAAGTCCATAACGCTGACCGAAGCCGAGCTGAGGCTGATGAAGCTGTTGTGGGCGCGCGGCGAGTCGGCGGTGAGCGACCTGGTGGCTGCCATGCCGGAGGGAGAGACGCTGGCGTACACGTCGGTGCTGACCACGGTGAGGATCCTGGAGCAAAAGGGATATGTGCGGCACCGGCAGGAGGGACGCGCGTTCCTTTACAGCCCGTGCGTCGAGGAGCAGGAGGCGGGCCGGTCGGAGGTTCGACACATGATGCAGCGCTTCTTCGGCAACTCGCGGGAGCGGCTGCTGCTCTCGCTGCTGGGCGACGAGGAGATCGATTCCGAGGAGCTTCAGAGGCTGAAAGAGGCGATTGCGAAGGCTGGGGATGATGCGGAGCAACCCACCTTTCGCAACGAGGCTGCGAAAGACGGGCCACCCAGTGTGATGGCAGCGCGGGAGGGTGCGCGATGATTCCGCTCGAAGCGCACGGATGGTTGGTGGAGGCGTCGCAGGCGGCGACGGGATCGCTGATCACCACGGTGTGGCAGGGAGTCGTGTTGGCGGTGGTGGCCGGACTGGGGCTCCGCCTGTTGCCCAAGACGCCGGCTGCTGTGCGATTTGCGATCTGGTTTGGAGTGTTTCTGGTGGTGACGGGACTGCCCGTGATTGTGCTTTGGCCTCATGCAGCGAGCCGGGTGCAAGCGAGCGGGCATGGTGCCTGGCTGACGCTGGACATTCGCTGGAGCCTGGTGATCGCGGCGGTGTGGGCGGTGGCGTCGCTGGGGCGCGCAGGGACGCTAGCGGCGGCGGCGTTTCGGGTGCGGGCGCTGTGGCGGCGGGCGACGCCGGTAGAGGTGGACGCTAGAGGAACCGTTAAAGGGTCGCGGCAGGCAGAGCTATGCGTTTCCAATGAGGTGGATCGGCCGACGGTGATCGGTTTCTTTGCTCCCAAGATTTTGATTCCGGGATGGCTGCTGGAAAAGCTGACCCCAATTGAGCTGGAGCAAATTGTGTTGCACGAGGCCGGCCACCTGGGACGCGCAGACGACTGGATGAACCTGCTGCAGAAGATAGCCCTGGTGATCTTCCCACTGAATCCGGCGCTGGCGTGGGTGGAGCGGAGGCTGTGTTTCGAGCGCGAGCTTGCGTGCGATGAGCGAGTGTTGCGGGAGACAGGCGCTCCGAAGGCTTATGCGGCGTGCCTGGCCACGTTAGCCGAGTACCGACTGGGGCGGCGTGGAGTTGCGCTTGCGCTAGGTGCGCTGGGGCGCGAGTCGGAGCTGACGCGGCGGGTGGGAAGGATTCTGCGGCGTGGAGAATGCATGAAGCCGCTGCATGCCAAGCTGGTGCTGGGCGGAGCCATGCTGGGATTGTTGGCTGGTGCTGCGGGGCTCGAACGCTGCCCACAGGTGGTTGGTTTTGCACCAAAGACAGGAATCGCAGAGGCAGGGAACAGGGATCAGGGAACAGGGAACCGGACGTCGACCAGTGAGTACGGATATAAGGCCGTGGTGTTCCACCAGGATGCAGAGCAGGGCGCGATGGCACGGGGATTGGTGATACGAACGCACGTCTCGGAGGCAGGGCGCGGGAAGGTCGGACCGACGGTGATGCAGAGACAGGCCATCGTCTCTGGAGAGGCTGCAAAGGATCGGACACCCAGGGCTGTAGCGGTCGAGACGGCTGCTCATGAGAGTGCGCTCGATCGGCAACCGCGCCAGGACGGCAGACGGTTGGTGCAGTGGGTTGAAGTGAGGTCATGGGTGAATGCCGATGGGTCGCGGCTGGTGCTAGCGACGACGGTGCGTAGTTTGGACGGGGCCGGTGGAAACGCGATTTCAGGACGAGCAGCAAGTCAGCAGACGCAAGATGAAGCCGGGCAGCCGCGGTCGACCCAGGCTCGCCCGTATGCGGCAGTGCAGCTGCAAGGTGGCTGGCTGGTATTCCAACTTTAGTTTGTAACGAGCACACTATGGAGGGTTTTGTATGAGCGAAGTAACTAATAAATTAGTTAATGGGGTGAAAGAGATGGCAAGGAAACCTTTGAGTTTGGGTGCGGGCGCATTATTGACGACTGCGCTTGCGGTGAGCCTCGTGTTCCATGAGAGCTCGATGAAGGCGGCCGGAACGACGGTGCCGGTTGACGACAGCAGCGTTGCCGCCCTGACGGCGCTGGACCGCGCGATGGAGGCGGTAACGGCGCATGTGCAGCCAGCCGTGGTCAACGTGCGCGTGACCTCGCATGGGTCGGAAGAGGAGACGTCGCAAAATGGAGGTCAGCAGCAATTGCCTCCGGGGTTGCAACAGTTCTTTGGTCCGAATGGGCCATTCGGCGGGTTTCAATTCGGCCAGGGACAAGGGCAAGGCCAATCACGCCAATTCCAGCAACGACAGCAGCCGCTGGAGCACGGAGTTGGCAGCGGCATCATCATCTCGCCGGACGGCTATATTGTGACTAACAATCACGTCGTGGACGGCGCGGTGTCAGTGAAGGTGACGCTGAACGATCGGCGGGTGCTGGACGCGAAGGTGATCGGAACCGATAAGCTGACCGACCTGGCCGTGATCAAGATCGACGGACACGATCTGCCGTACCTGCAGTGGGGTGACTCGTCGACGCTGAAGCCGGGGCAGACGGTGTTGGCGTTCGGCAGCCCGTTCGGCATGGCGTTCCAGGACACCGTGACGCGCGGCATTGTGAGCGCGGTGAACCGGCAGAATCCGTTTAGCGACGACGCGCGCAAGCCGGGCGGGTTTATCCAGACGGATGCGGCGATCAATCCGGGTAACTCAGGAGGCGCGTTGGTCAATGCGCATGGCGAACTGATCGGCATCAACACCTTCATCATTTCCGACAGCGGATCCTTCGCGGGTGCAGGGTTTGCGATTCCATCCCAGATTGCCAAGACGACGGCGGAGGAGCTGATCGCGCACGGCAAGGTGGAGCATGGGTATCTGGGGATCAACATCGAGAATGTCACTCCCGACAATGCGCAGTTCTTCAATCTGAAGGAGGCGACTGGCGCTCTGGTTTCGCAGGTTACGCCGGACTCACCGGCGGCGCGGGCAGGGCTGAAGAGTGGCGACGTGATCGACCAACTGGATGGGCATAAGGTGCTGGATTCAAGCTCGTTGCAGATTGCGGTGAGCCAGCATAAGCCCGGGCAGAAGATCGAACTCGGGATCATTCGCAATGGCCAGCCGATGAGCGTGGGTGCAACGGTTGGCGAGTATCACAAGCCGGGCACGGAGGTTGCGGAGAACGTTCCGGGGTCCGGCCAGGGGAACACGGGCAAGCTGGGCCTGGCATTCGACGACCTGGATGCCGATACGAGGCAGCAGCTAAATGTGCCTGCGGAGGTGAAGGGCGCGGTGGTTGCGAACGTGCGGCCGGGCTCTCCGGCGGAAGATGCCGGCCTGCAGCCGGGCGATGTGGTGGTTGAGGTCAACCGCAAGCCGGTTGCGTCGGCGGAGCAGTTGGCGAATGCTGTGCACGCTGCGCCGGCAGGGAAAGACATCCTGCTGCTGGTGTGGTCGAAGGGGAATAACAGCTACCGTGTGCTGCACCCAGATGACAATGGTGGCAATGGTATGTAGAGTGGATGGCAACTAGAGAGCAAGAGTGGACCACTCGGGGCCGTCGCAGAGAATTGCGGGGGCCCCGGATTTTTGGGGCGTTCAACGCCCTTCTTGTCGCTTCGCGGGGTCCCACCGTCGGTCGGCAGCAAATGCTGGTTGCGACACAATCAGGGCTTAAGATTGCGTAGGGCGAGGCGGGCGGCGTTGGCACCGCACATGCCATGGACGCCGCCGCCGGGTGGAGTGGAGGCGGAGCAGAGGTAGATATCGGGCGCGGAGGTGCGGTAGTTGCCCCGGGTGGGGCGAAAGAGTAACTGCCGGAGGTTGTTGGCACCCCCGATGATATCGCCTCCGATGAGATTGGCGTCCTCCTCTTCAAGGGCGCGGGGCGAAAGGACATGGCGGGCCAGGACGGAGCTTCGAAAGCCGGCTGCGAAGCGCTCAATTTGGGCTTCTATGCGATCCAGCATGTCTTCTGTCGAACCGTTGGGGACGTGGCAGTAGGCCCAGGCGATGTGCTTGCCCGCTGGCGCGCGGGATGGATCGAAGAGAGTAGGCTGGGCGAGCAGCACGAACGGCCGGTCCGGGTGCCGACCGCCGGCCATGGCGGCCTCCGAGGTCTCGATCTCGGCCAGCGTGCCACCCAGGTGGACGGTTGCTGCGCGCAGGCAGTCAGACGCGTTCCACGGAATGGGCCGGGACAGCGCGAAGTCAACCTTGAAGGCGGCAGGGCCGTACTGATACTTGCCCAGCCGGCGGCGATATCCGGAGGAGAGGCGATTGCCGGAGGGTTGGTCCGCCAGCGCAAGGAGCTGAGCGGGCGTGATGTCGCACAGGGTGAGGTCGCAGACAGGGAGGTCGGAGAAATGGAGGATCTTTTTTGAAGTGGTGATGCGGCCGCCGAGGGCGATGAGGCAGGCGGCAAGGGCATCGGCGATGGACTGCGCACCACCGCGCGGGATGGGCCAGCCAACTGCGTGAGCAGCCGCTCCGAGGACGAGTCCGAATGACGCGCTGAACGGCTGATCGAGCGCCATAAAGGAGTGCGCTGCCAGGCCGGCAAAGAGGGCCCGGGCGCGCTCGCCACGGAAATGGCGGCGTGCAACGAAACTGGCTGAAGGAAACGCGTTCAGCCCAAAGCGGGCGAACGGGAGAGGATACCTGGGCCAGGCGATAAGAGGGCGCAGGATATCGGCGGTCAGGTCGGTCCAGCGGGTCGCGAGCGGTTCCATCAGGGTACGCCAGGCTTTGCCATCGTGATTGCTTGAGCCGGTGGTGTTGCCGAGGGCTGCTTCGGCTTCAGCGAGGTCGCGGTCCAGCACGATGGCGGCGCCGTCGTCCAAGGGATGGGCCAACACGGCGGGAGAGTGGATCCATTCGAGGCCATGGTTGGCAAGCGGCAGGGAAGCGAAGAAGGGCGAGCCGGCAGCCATGGGATGGATGGCGGAGCCAAAGTCGTGGTGGAAGCCGGGCAGGGTGAGATCCATGGTGCGGGCGGCGCCGCCCACGTCGGGCTCGGCCTCGAAGACATCGACCTCCAGGCCGGCCTGGGCGAGCACGATGGCTGCTGCAAGTCCGTTAGGGCCCGCGCCGATGACACAGGCTTTGCGGCGGCGACGATTTCCAGAGGGTTGAGGCATTGATCTCCGATTCCAGCCGGGTTAAGTTTCGAAGAATCCAGTTGCAAGCGTACAGCGATTGAGCTGAGGATGCGAGGGTCGGGGGTTGAGACGGTGGCGTGACCGGCGTCACATGGCGTGTGCGCCATATTTGGATTAACATGCCTGTCATGCGAACGATTGTGGCAGCGGCGCTTGCCGCAGGCTTGCTGATCGGACATTCGGCCTTGGGGCAGACAGATCTGCACGGCTTGGAGGAGGCGCTCAAGGGGAAACCGCTGGGTTTGAGGAGTTATTCCGCCGACCCGGTGGCGAGATACACGTGGATCGGCGGTAAGCTGCTCCCGGCAACCGTGGAACTGCATGGCCTGGAGGCGTTTTTTGCCGATGGGGTCAGACAGAAGGGCAGCAAGATCTTTATCGACGGCCAAAGTTCGACTCTGGTGCGCAACGCCGGAAAGATCGCTGCGATGGGCAAGACGCCGATGACGCTGGAGATCGACCTGCAAGGGGCGAATCCGGTGGACGTGATTCCCCAACTCCAGGCTGCGATCTTCTTCCCCAGTCTGGGGGCGGCGCTGCAGGGGCTGCCTGAGTTTGTGGCGGATATGCTGCCCTTTTCCAGTGACGGGGTCTTTCAATCGACGTGTCATTGCACCCAGATTTTTCAAGACGGCAAGTGGGTTAAGCTGGAGGAAAACGACCCAAAACTGACAGGTTCGAAGATCATTCAGGCGGCCCCGCCCGATCCCGGCCTAAACCAAAAAGCGATGGACGCGAAGGCCGCAGGTGCGCTCACCCTGATCTACTATGTTGCGGACACGGGGCGGGTGGAAGAAGTTTGGCTGGCTAAACCGCTGGACCCAGGGTTGGACGAGAGCGTTGCTAGGACGGGCCGCGAGAATGTCTTCCGCCCTGCAATGTACGACGGCAAGGCGGTTGGTAGCGTTCTGGTCCAGTCGATGAGCTTCAATGCGGCGGGGCCGGCAAGCGCAAAATGAGGGTGGGCTATGGGCGGACGGACCGCAGTTGAGTTGTGGATGAATTTGTATCCAGATTTGACTTGCGTTTTGCCCCTAAATGCCCTAGAATGAATCTCGCGTGTCTTGCGGAGAACGCCTATTCGGGCTAAGGACGCGAGACTCGACAGACTTCTGGGCTCGGTGCAAGGGGCTGGAAACAAAGGGAAAAGGGATATAGCTGATGGCGAAGCGTCGTGGAAATCCGAACTGGGGCAAACCAGAACCAATCGGGCCGGTGGTTCCAACGGTCACCTCATTCGAGCAGGTAGTGAAGGAGTTCAAGCTGACCCCAGACCAATATGTTCGCTCGACCCGGCTGCGAGAGTGGGCCCGGCGCAACAAGAATTCAAAGTATATCCCGGAGGCGCTGCTGGAGGCTTGGGGATTCGAGATCGAGTCGACGCTATAGAGTTGATTGGGATTTGATCCAAGAGGGAAACGAGCGCCGCCTGATGCAAGGGCGGCGCTTTTGTTTAGCCGGAGGCGTGGGATGCAGGAGAAAGAGACCGTGTTTGCGGAGGTGGAAGAGGCGGTCGAAGAGATCCGCGCGGGGCGGATGGTGGTTGTGGTGGACGACGAGGATCGCGAGAACGAGGGCGACCTGACGCTGGCGGCCGAGTTCGTCACGCCCGAGGCGATCAACTTTATGGCGCGTTTTGGCCGCGGGCTGATTTGCCTGACACTGACCGAGGAGCGCGCGGATTACCTGCGGCTGGCTCCGATGACACATGAGAACACCTCGCGCTTCGGCACCGCGTTTACCGAAACGATCGAGGCGCGCGAGGGCGTGACGACAGGCATCTCCGCGGCCGACCGGGCGCACACGATCCGGGTGGCGATCGACCCTAAAACGACCGCGAACGATCTGGCCCGGCCTGGGCATGTGTTTCCACTGCGTGCGCGCAAAGGCGGCGTGCTGGTCCGCGCCGGACAGACTGAAGCGTCGGTCGATCTCGCTCGGATGGCGGGGCTGGTTGCGGCGGGGGTGATCTGCGAGATCATGAATGAAGATGGGACCATGGCACGTGTGCCTGACCTGGTCAGGTTCTGCGCGGAACATGGCTTGAAGATGCTGACCGTGGCCTCGCTGATCCGCTACAGGCTCCAGCACCAGAGCTACATCCACCGGGTCGCCGAGGCGATCCTGCCGACCCAATACGGCGACTTCCGCATGATCGCCTACGAGAGCGAGGTGGATGGCGCCGAGTCGCACGTCGCGTTGGTGTACGGCGGCGCAGAGGTGGGCAATCAGGCTGAGCCGGTGCTGGTGCGGCTGCACACCCACTGCCTGTCGGGCGATGTCTTCGGCGCCACGCTGTGCGATTGCCATGCCCTGGTGGACAATTCATTGCGCATGATCGCGGAGGCGGGGCGAGGCGCGCTGGTGTACCTGCACAATGGCGCGCGCGGCTTCGGCATCGACCGCAGCGGAAGTTCCTTGCCGCATCGGGTGGTGCTGCACCGGGGCGCGAACCGTGAGCAGAAGGCGAAGGATGCCAACGAGGTGCTCAACCAACACGCGCAGCGAGTTCTACGCCAGAGTGGGCTGGGCGGGCAGATCCTGTCCGACCTGGGAATCCGGCGGATTCGCCTGCTGACCAATACGCCCACCCACGTGCCTGCTTTGCAGGGGTTCGGCATCGAGATCGCCGAGCAGGTGCGGATTCCGCTGGAAACGAGCGCGGCAATCGCACGGTGAGGATCAGTCCACATTGACCGCCTGAGCGATGGTATGAGGAAGCGGCTACTTTGCCGCTGGTTCTGGTTCGCAGTCGATCGATGGGGATTCCGGGCTTGGGTGTGTCCTCCCGGCATCGAGCAGGGCAGCGAAGCCGCGTACGCGCATCTCGCGTTCGAAGTCGGCCTGGCCGGTGTAGCGAATAGCGATCATGCCGACCGCCAGGGCGGCGGCGACGTTCTCTTCGCGGTCGTCAATGAAGAGGATGTGGGCAGGCGCGGAGCCCAGGGCTTCGGCGGCCTTCAGGTAGATTGCCGGCTCGGGCTTAGCCGTGAACAGTGCGTGTGACCAGATGCAGCAATAGAAACCGGCGAGCCAGGGTAGCCTGGCGACTACACCTTCGGCGATGCAGTCGCCAATGTTCGACAGGATGCCGGTGCGAACGCCGGCGCGCTGCAATCGTCCGGCCCACGCAACCATGGGCGGGTTGAGGGTGGTCCACAGATCGATGTCGGCGGCCAGCAGCGCGGGCATCTGCTCCCGATCAAGTGCGATGCCTGCGTGGGCGGCAACGGCGCGCCAGTAGTCCGGCCCAGTGAGCGCGCTACGGTCGTAGTCGTGGCGGAACGTCCAATAGGCGGCGTGAAGCCGGTCTTCATCGAGGCCGGTGATGGAGCGCATTCGCTCCCACGCGACCGGGTCGGGAGGGCCGGAGAGCACCATGCCGTAGTCGAACAGGACGGCGTCGATACGCGGAGCGCCCAGAGCGGTTGGGGAAGAGGCTGGGGATGGATTGGGCATTCCCTCGATTGTAGGCGATACCCTTGAGGAAGCGGCGTGCCACGCCGCGAGGGCTGAGGAGCGCGAGGCATTGCAGATGTGGACCAAGGAGTTGCGGAGCTGGCTGGAGGAGAGCGCGCGTGAGGCAGGCTTCGATGCCGTGGGCATCGCGGAGGTGCGCGATCCGGGTGAGCTGCCAGGGGACGCTGAGCGATTCTCCGCGTGGATTGGGGCCGGTTACGCGGGCGAGATGGAGTACCTGAAGCGGCGGGATGAAGCGGGGAAGCTGGTGCGGAGCTCGCTGCGGGTCGCGATGCCCTGGGCGCGGTCGGTGATGGTATGCGCGCTGAACTACAACGCGGATGCGCCAAGGTCAATCGACGCAGCGCCGCCCGGCACGGGCTGGATCGCGCGTTATGCCTGGAGCGGGCGGAGGCTCGCGGACGGTGCTTGCGTACCAACCGACTACCATGGCGAGTTGTTGGGACGCCTCCGGAAGGTTGAGGCTGGGCTACTGGCGCAGATCTCCTGCACGACCCGCTGCTATGTGGATACTGGACCGTTGGTCGAGCGCAGTGTGGCCGCGCAGGCCGGTGTGGGTTGGATCGGCAAGAATACTTGTGTGATCCATCAACAGCTTGGTTCGTGGCTTCTGTTGGGGGTGATTGTCAGCTCGCTGCGAGTCGAGGATGGGGTTGCCACGCTGCTCGCGGCGGACCGATGCGGAAGCTGCACGCGCTGTATCGACGCCTGTCCCACCGGCGCGCTGCTGGGGTCGAAGCGGCCTGAGGCGCCGCGGCAGATGGACGCGTCGCGCTGCATCGCTTATCTAACCATTGAGAAGAAGGGCGCGATTGACGAGGGCCTGCGCGGCGAGATGGGACGTCAGGTCTTCGGCTGCGACATCTGCCAGGATGTCTGCCCCTGGAACCGGAAGGCGCCCATTGGCAACCACGAAGGCATGACGGCGCGGCCCGAGTTGGTGAACCCAGCGCTGGATTGGCTGGCCGCGATGGACGCGCGACAGTTCAAGCAGCGCTTCAAGGGATCGCCACTGGAGCGCACCGGGCGCAAGCGGCTGCTGCGCAATACCGCGATCGCGATGGGGAACAGCGGGGATGAGCGATTTCTTGCCCAGCTTGAAGAGTGGCGGATGGGTGAGGATGCGGTGCTGGCCGAAGCGGCGGCATGGGCGATCATGCGGATTCGCTCGCGAACTCGCAGTGGTTGAGGTGATTTGCGGCAGCGGGGCGAAGCTTCAGTTGCGTTGTCGCGTCTGCTAGCCTAGGGAAGCCAGTCCGGGAGCACTCGTAAGCAAGATGTCCATCAGCAATTCCGCGGAAGATAGCCTCGAAGTTACGTCGGCCGTTCCTATCGCCGAGGTGCGTCCCGTAGTGCGCGCGAGCGGAGCGTGGCCGCAGATCGTTGCGCTGGCGAAGTACATGACGAGGACCGAGGTGCATACCTACGCGTTCAGCGTCGCGGCCAACGTGATTCTGTCGCTGTTTCCGTTCATCGTGATGATGCTGACGATCTCGAGCCTGGTTGTCCAGCCGAAGGTGATATGGCCGGTGGTGAGCGAAGTAATGGCGGCTTTCCTGCCGTCGAACCAGGACTTCATCATGCGCAACATGCAGCTGCTGGTGCATCCGCACAAGAGCATGCAGATCTATTCAGTTGTTATGCTGCTGATCAGTTCCACCGGGGTGTTCCTGCCGCTGGAGGTCGCTTTGAACGGGGTCTGGGGGGTACACCAGAACCGCTCGTACCTGCACAATCAGGTCGTTTCGCTCGGCCTTGCGTTTGGCGTCGGTGTGCTGGCACTGGCTTCGGTTGCGGCGACGGCTGCTCAAAAAACGATGCTCACGTTGCTATTCTTCGGCCACGTTGACAACGCCGGGTTCAGGTTTCTTGAAGGCGGGATGATGCGCGTGTGCGCACTGGCCGTGAGCATTCTTATCTTCTTCCTCATCTATTGGGTGCTGCCCAACCGGAAGGTTCCCGCGCGTGCGGTGCTGCCGACGGCGATCGTGATTGGTCTACTGTGGGAGGTAGCGAAGTATATCTATATGCTGGCGCTGCCGCGACTGGACTTCCAGGCAGTTTACGGTCCGTTCTATGTGTCGGTGGGCCTGATGATCTGGGCGTTCCTGTCCGGGCTGCTACTGCTTGCGGGGGCACATTTTTCCGCCACACGCCATGCTCTTTCCGTAGCCCGTCAGGAAGAGCGCACGCGGCTCGCGGAGCAGGCAACGGGGGGTGCGCAAGAGAATGGGGCCGATGCAAAGCGCGCTTGAATCCGGCGGGCGGCAGCACAGCCGCTGGAAGAGGCTGAGACCTCCGGCCGGCGTGGCCGGGGCGGTCTTCTGGCTCGCCCTGGGGTTTGGGTTGCTCTGGCTGCTGCGCCACTTCACAGGCGCCGGTGAGCCGCTGTTCGGATGGATGCAGCTTCTGACTGGGCTGGCGCTGATCGTCGTGGCGGCTGTGTTGGTGTGGCGCCTGATGCACAAGCGCCTTCTGTGGAGTTTGCGCAACCAGCTGATTCTGACCTATCTATTGGTCGGCCTCGCGCCGGTGGTGCTGGTCGCAACCCTGGTGACCGTCTCGTCGTACATCGCAGCCGGCCAGTTTTCCATCCACCTTGCGGATAGCCGCATGCGCGAAGAACTGGATGAGATGGGCCAGAACAATGCCCAACGCGCCGAACGAATGGCGCGGATGATGCGCGCGCGCGAAGAGGGGCCGATGAGTCCGCCACCGGGACGGCGGCCTCCTCCACCTCAACGCCGAAGGCCAGCCTCCAGCCAGGCCGCACCCCAAAACGCAGCGCCGGCCGCCAGCGAGACAACAGTATCCGACATTGCCACAGAGATTGCCGAGGCCACCACATCCACGGAAGAGCTGCCCGATCCATTGCGCGCGCGCCTGCACCCGCACACGTCGATCTACGTGAATGGCGCGCCCCTGCCCGCCCTTGCCGGTTTGCCCGGAGGGCCCCCGCCGCGATCCGCCGCTGCGCGAACTCCACTTGGCCTTCCGCCGTGGGCCGCCGACCTGCATGGCAAGGAGTTCCGCGGTCTGGTGCTCGACGGTGAAGATCTTTACTTAGTCGCTATCGACCAGCGTCGTGGCGAAGATGGAGGCGGGCTGGTCAGCGTGATTACCAGCCTTCCGGTTGATAGCGCACTGATGGATGTGGTCGCAAAAGGGCTGGGCCGGGTAGACCTTACGGGAGTGCAGAGCGGAGTTCCCAGCGGCGCGCGCGCAAATGACCGGCAAGATACGGGGGTGCGCGAGACCGCCTCCGGACGCATCCTCGGCGGGGACCTGCGGGGCAGCTCGGCTTACGGCGGGACCGAGCCGCTTGCGGTCAACTTTTGCGACTTCCGCGTCTACTTCCTCTCCACTCTGGACACCACGGATTGGGACACCGGCGAGCCACCCAGGGTGCCCGCAACCATCGAGGTCCGTTCGCGTCCATCCCGGCTCTATCGCCAGCTCTTCGGCAGCTCACTGCGTGGCGTCGTCACCAGCTATATCCGCTATGGGTTAGTTGGGCTGTGCATCGTCTTCGCATTGATTGAGGCACTGGCATTGTGGACGGCGTGGCGGCTAAGCCGCACCATTACCCTGTCCGTTGAAGACCTCTACGCCGCAACTCAGCGGGTGGATCACGGCGACTTCGTGCATCGCATCGCCGTAGCCCCAGGCGGCCAGCAGGACCAGCTTGGCGAGCTTGCACTCTCGTTCAACCGCATGACGGGGTCCCTGGAACGGCTGCTGATTGAGCAACAGGAAAAAGAGCGCCTACAGAGCGAGCTGAACATCGCGCAGGAGGTTCAGGCCAACCTCTTCCCCCAGCATGTGCGCGACCTGCCCACGCTGCAATTGCATGGCATCTGCCGACCTGCACGGTCGGTTTCCGGCGACTACTATGACTTCCTCGTCTTCCATCACCCCGACCATTCCGACGGCACCCCCAGCGGTGAGTCAGGCGTGGGCATCGCGCTGGGGGATATTAGCGGCAAAGGCATCTCCGCGGCCCTGCTGATGGCCACGTTGCACTCCGCGGTGCGCGCCTATCTGCTGGCCAGTGAGGATCTGGTCTACAGCGAGAGCTCGCTCGCAGCGCTTACGGTGAGCCGGGAAGGATTGGCCGGAGACGGCGGCAAGCTGTTTGAGTCGCCTGCGCACATCCTCTCCATGCTCAACCGCCACCTGTATCGGAGCACTCAGCCGGAGAAGTACGCCACGCTGTTTCTGGCCCACTACGACATGTCCACTGCGCGTCTGACTTACTCGAATGCCGGGCATCTGCCGCCTTTGGTGCTGGGGTGCGACGGAAGCATTCGGCGGCTCGACTGCGGGGGCACGGTGGTTGGCCTGATGGATGGCATGCGCTACGAGGAGGACTATTTCCAGATGAAGTCCGGCGATATCCTGGTGGCCTACTCCGATGGCGTTACCGAGCCCGAGAACGACTTTGGCGAGTTCGGCGAGGTGCGTCTGATGGAGGTGGTCGCACGCTACCGCGATCAGCCGCTGGAGGTCATCTCCAACCAGGTGATGCTGGCGCTGGATGCGTGGATCGGCGCCGCGGAGCAGCCCGACGACATCACGCTGGTGCTGGCGCGGCAGATCTGAAACAGCGGTTGACGGGCTACAACTCAGGGCTGCAACACCACCATGCGTCAACTCCGTGACGCATCTCCTGGCGCATGCCTATTAATCGGCGAATTAATTGCACAAAGGTGGGATTCTGGGACTTAAATCCTTTCGTTACCATGCCGATAGAGGTTACAGGGTTCCACCTTCATGAAACTTACTGAGTCCATATCGGACGCGTGTCGTGCAATCCGATCCAGAAGCAAGCTGAGGCGCACCTGGCCATGGGGCGACGACGATGGATCGTCGATGGTCGAGTTTGCCCTATGTCTGCCGCCGTTGATGCTGCTGATGACCGGCATCTTCTCCTTCGGAATTGCGACCGCCAACTACGGAACGCTGACCAATGCGACCAGCATTGCCGCCATGCAACTGGCTGTCAGCCGGGGCCAGATCTCGGATCCCTGCGCTGTTGGCTCGGCAGCGGTTTATGCAGCAGCGCCCTACCTGAAACAAGCCAACCTCTCGTTTACGTTTGTGCTCAACGGCACGACCTACACCGGAACGACCTGCACCGCCGGAGCAGCGAACCTGGTGCAGGGGCAAGGCGCCCAGGTGACCGTTACCTATCCATGCAGCCTGGTCGCCTACCAGTTCAGCACATTTTCCAGCTGTACCCTTACCGCAAAGACGTCGGAGCTTGTCCAATGAAACTGAGATCGTTTACCCGCAGGCTGCTCAAGGATGAACGTGGGCAGATGCTTCCCATGATGGCGCTGTTGCTGGTCGGAATGATCGGGACCGCCGCGATGTCGATCGACCTTGGCCGTGCTTTCGTCAGTTATCGCGCGTTGCAGGCTTCCACCAATGCAGCGGCGCTGGCCGGGGCGCAGAGCCTGCCCAACTCCACGGCGGCGACCGCCGCGGCAACGTACAGCTCCGGAACTGGAGATAAGAACGCCAATGCGAATTTGTCCAATGTGACCATGGTCAACGGCTATCCGAAGCTCCTGTGCCTCACCACGCTCACTAATGTAGGAATGGCTTGCGTCGCCCCGGCCAACGCCAACGCCATCCAGGTGAAGCAGCAAACCACAGTGCCCATGCTGTTTGCGCCGATCTTCGGCAAGACCTCGCTGACGCTGACCGCGACCGCAACTGCTTCCATGAGAGGCTCCGGCCTGATCCCATACAACGTGGCCATCATCGTCGATACGACGGCATCGATGAGCGACACGGACAGCGACAGCCAATGCAGTACCACGCGACTCGCGTGCTCGCTGGCCGGCGTCCAGACCTTTCTCCATCAACTTGCCCCCTGTCTGTCGGACGAGACCACCTGCGGTGCCGCGGTCAACGGCGTAGTGGCCCACCCCGTAGACCAGGTTTCGTTGTTCACCTTTCCGAACATGACCGTGGGGACGGTCTCGAAAGAGTGGGACTGCGGTACCGGTGATCCCACAATCGCACCGTATACCTTCCCCTCGTCCACGGGCTCCTCCTACACGCCAAGCACCGACACGTATCAGGTTGTAAATTTCGCCAGCGACTATCGCCTTTCGGATACCTCCTCCACATTGAATTCCACCTCAGACCTCGTGATCTCCGTCGGCGGGAAGGCCGGTTGTCCCGGCATGGGAGACCCGGGCGGCGAGGGCACCTACTATGCAGGCGTGATTTATGCGGCCCAGGCGGCGTTGACGGCGCAACAAGTGGCGAATCCCAACTCGCAGAATGTGCTGATCCTGATCAGCGACGGCGATGCGAGCGCGACCTCAAGCGCGATGCCGGGGGCTTCCACCACGTCCGGGACGTATCCCTCCACCAAGCAGCAATGTCACCAGGCGATTGAGGCCGCGGCGGCCGCAGCGTCGGCCGGAACCAAGGTGTATGCCGTGGCCTACGGCGCAGAGGCCTCGGGATGCTCCACCGACACCAGCCCATCGATCACCCCGTGCAATACCATGAAAGGAATCGCCTCGGCACCACAGTACTTCTTCTCCGATTACACCCAGAGCGGGACAACCGGTAGCTGCATCTCCGCGTCACAGCCGACCAGCAACCTGAACCAGATCTTTACCGACATCGCAGGCGATCTGACGGTGGCGCGGCTGATTCCCAACGGCACCACCTAAGGCGATCTCGCAAGCTTGCAGACATTAGGGAGTGCCCTGCATCGCCTTCACCGCGATACCGTTGGGCGAGCCTCCGGCGGGCAGAATAGTGAACAGCGCGGGACCGTTCTTGTCCACAGTGCGGATGATAGAGACATCGCCGGACTGCGCGTCTGCTGCCAGTAGCAGGTGCTGATCGGCGGAGAAGGCGAGGGTGTCGGGAGCGTGGCCGGTGCGCACGCTGCCCTCCATGCGACCGTCGTCGATGCTCCACAGGTTGATCGAATCGGCGCCGAAGTTCGAGATCCACAGAGTGCTGTTGTCTGCACCGACGATGCTGAAGACCGGGCGGTTGGCGATAGTGTCGGTGCGGCCTACTTCGTTGGTCTGGGTGTCGATCGAAGAGATTGAGTTAGAGCCAAAGTTGGCGCAGAAGATCTGGCCACCATCGGGTTTCAACGCCAGTTGAATGGGGGTCTCGCCCACGTCCAGCAGGGCCAGCAAGTGGTCGGAGAGCAAGGACGGGTTTTGCTTCGCGGCCCACGAGTCAGGCGCAGCGGCCAGGGATACGGCCATCACCTGATGCCCACCGGAACACGCGATGAATGCCTTCGACGAGTCGGGCAGGATGACTGCGTCGGTTGCACCCGGGCACCCGGCGAAGGCAGCGCGGAGATGCGGCATCGGCTCCCTGCCTGAAGGTTTGGCCGGCAGGCCGGGTAGTCCCAATCCCGCAGCAGTTGAATAAGGCGCGACGGCGAAGATGGAGACGCTGCCGCTGCCGCGATTGGTGACTATCAGCGACCGCATGTCGGGCGCTATGCGGGCCAGGCCGGGCTGCTCGCCGGTACCCACCACGCCAATCTCGCGCCGCCGGTCCAGGTCGATTACGCTGACCGAGTTTGAGCCGCTGTTGGCCACATAGGCGCGATGACCGGCGGCATCGACGTCGATGAAATACGGCAGCTTGTGGACAAGGATGGTCGCCGCCACGCGATTGGCCTCAGCGTCGATCACCGATACCGTTCCGGAGAGCGTGTTGACCACATAGATCTCGTTTAGCTTGGGGTTGGCCGCGACGCCGGTTGGCTGGTTGCCCACCTGCAAGGTGCGGTCCTGCCGCAGATAGACGAGATCGAGCACCGAGACGGTATTCGATTTGCCATTGGTGACGTAGGCGAATTCGCGGTAACCCGGCGGCACATCGGGGAAGTGAAGACGTCTGCATCCGGCCACTGCCAGGAGCAGCGAGGCCAGCGCAACTGCGATTGCAAGCCGGATCCTAGACCTGCCCCAGAACGCTCCAGCAGCCCAAACTCTTTGCATGATCCGCACTTCTGCGAGTCTAGCGGTCGGCGCATCCAGCCGCAAGCGATTCCTGTCTTCCAAAAAACCAGCGGCGGCGCGAAACTTTCCGGCGCGCCAAGGTTCTAGGTAAGAGAGGCGTGGCCTTCGGTTCGGAAGCCGCGCATCGACCAACTAATCCTCGGGCAACGAAGCTTAGGGGCAGTACGGCTTCGTTGCCATTTTTATGCAGTCTAAGGGTCTTCGGGCGGCTCTGAATCGAGTGCATCCGCCGGCGCATCGGTGTGCGTCCATTGCCAGGCGATCCACGCGAAGTAGCCGCCCTGGATCAGCCATACCGCCAGGTAGGTCCAGAGGAGATGATGCGCCTCCATGCTGCTGCCGAAAAGCCAGCTGAACTTCATTGTGCGATCTCCAGGGAGGCTTCGATGGCTTTGAGCGCCGCATCCTGCTCGCAAGCCTGGCGCCGCCGTTCGAGGGCGTATCTCATCGCCAGGAGAAAGATGCCCCACATCGCCCAGGCCAGGACGTTCCAACCGAACGCCGGCTTCATCGAAGCATCGATCCCAGAGTCAGCGCCCCCGCCAAAGACCGGCGCGGGATGCTGGGTGCGCCACCAGCGGATGGACATAAAGACGATGGGCACATCGATCGCCGCAAAGACCGACAGGACGGCCGCCAGCGTATGCGACTGCCCGGTCGAGGAGAGCTTGCGCAGCATCAGGTAGCTGACGTACAGCAGCCACAACAGCAACATGCTGGTGAGGCGCGCGTCCCAGGTCCACCAGATGCCCCAGGCAGCCCGGCCCCAGAGCATTCCGGTCAGCAGAGAGAGGCTGCTGTAGACCACGGTGACCTCGGCCGAGGAGATGGCCACGGCATCCGCGGTGAGCGCCTTGAGCGGATCGCGCCGCCGCCAATAGAGATAGCAGAGCGAAGCCGCGAAGTTGATGTAGGGGAAGAGCAGGCTCAACATCGAGGTGGGGACGTGGTAGTAGAAGATGCGCTGCACGTTGCCCATGGTGGCTTCGGTCGGTGCGACGAACAGGCCCAGCCGGGTGGCATAGGCGATGGCCGCAAGCGTCAGGAGGAACCAGACGATGGCGACCGGACCGAGGATGCGAGCGCGCTTCACGATGACTCCAGTCTACCGCTAAGACGGCGGTTTTGGGGCAAGCGACTGTGATGACCATCACCCGCGTCAAGTATGACCCAAACCAATGGCGGTCGAGATGAGGTCTATTCCGCGTTGAGTACGGTCTCGAACAGCAACAGGCAGACGGTGGTGAAGGCGATGTTGTAGGCGATGAGAAGCCTGATCCAGGGGCCCGGCTCGAACTCTCCTGAGAGGATGGCGGTGGTGGCCTGGACCATGCCGAGCAGCGCCGGAATGGAGATGGGAAACAGGATCAGCGGGAGCAGCAGCTCGCGGTTGCGGGTGCGCAGGCCAAGCGCGGCGAAGAAGGTCCCGTTGCAGACCAGCGCCCAGGTCCCGAGCGGCATCACCAGCCAAAGCAGCCAACCCTGCCCCAACGCGTGCAGGTTATAGAAGACGATAAACAGCGGCGCGAGCACCAGCTCGATGATGGTGACGAACAGCAGGTTTGCCAGCGCTTTGCCAAGGAAGAGCGCCGACGGAGGCGATGGCGCCATTCTCTGCGCGTCCAGCACGCGATTGCGCTGTTCGCGGGTCCACGCCTGGTTCAGCGCGGTGACCGAGGCAAACAGGAGCGCAACCCACAGGATGCCGCCGGCGATCTGGCGGGCCATGGTGGGATTTGCCGTGGGGTCGAACGCGATCGAGAAGACGACCACCACCAGCAGCGCGAAGAACAGCATCCCATTGATGGAGTCGCGCGAGCGCCATTCCAGTTGCAGGTCCTTGCGCAGATGGCAGAGGACGTAGCCGAGGTAGCTCATTCGCCCTCCACGGCGCTGTCCGCATGATGCGTAGCTTTGGTGAGATCGGAGAGGGTCGCGCCGGTGGCGCGCAGGTAGTCGGCAGGCGAAAGCACAAGCTGCGTTCCGCGCTGGCCCGCGGAGACGGACACAGCCTCATGCAGCTCGATGGTCTCGTCGACGTAGGCGGGGAAGGCGGTGCGCGCGGCCATTACCGTGACACCTCCGCGGACGTAGCCCGTGAGCGGTTCGACATCCCTGAGCGAGGCTAGCTCGATCTTCTTGACCGACGCGGCGTGCGCCAGCTTCTTGAGGTCAAGTTCGGCGTCGCCGGGAATGACGGCGAAGAAGTGAGGTGTCTCGCGCTGACCGGGAGTCGGTATGGCGCGCGTCAGCAGCGTCTTGAAGACCTGCTCTGTCGGCATGTCGATTTTGCGTGCCACCGAGATTGCACTGAGGTCGTCCGGGTCGACCTGGTAGGTGCGCACCTCGTATGCGATGCCGAGCGAGTCGAGCAGGCGCGCTGCGTTCGTCTTGACCGGCTTGGTTGCCTCCGTGGTCATGCTCATCTATTGTCCTGCCTGTGCGCCGGAGACCGACGGTGGGAGTCCAGCGGTTACGGAGACGATGCTTCCCGCACGCATGGTCAGTGTGGTCTCGGCCAATGGCTCGGCCAGATGGGCCTGGTGGGTGGTAAGCACGATGGTGCGACCCGAAGGTGCGGGAGTTGCATTCTCGCCGGAGTGCAGCTCAACGGGCCTCTCTGCCGGCCAGGTGCGGAAGTCGAGCAGCAAATCCACCATGTGCCGGGCAGAAGCGACGTCGAGGTTGGAGAAAGGTTCGTCAAGCAGTAGCAGCTCCGGGTCGGTCTGTAACGCACGGGCAAGGGAAGCGCGCTGCCTCATGCCCTGCGAGTACTGGCCAACAGGTCGGTTAAGCCCAGGGTCAAGGCCGACAGCGCGTAGTGCCATTTCGGGCGATGCGGTGCAACTGCATGCAATCTTGCCATCGCGCTGCAGGGAGGCGAAGTAGCGCAGGTTCTCGATCGCCGAGAGCTCGTCGTAGAGCATCGAATCGTGGCTCATGTAGGCGATGCGGCGGCGACGGCTACGCGGCTCGGCGCCAAAGACCTGGAGGGTGCCGCGCGAGGGGGCAATCAGCCCAGCGAGCAGACGCAGCAGTGTGGACTTGCCTGCTCCGTTATCGCCCAGAATGACGGTGGAAGAACCCACGGCAAACTCGACCGATGCCTTGCGCAGCGCCGCGAAGCTCCCGTATAGCTTGGAGACTTCAACGAGCGATGCGGCAACGGTGGCTTGGGGGGGCTTCGCGGGTTGATTCTTCAGTGTCTGCATTCCGCCTCATGCGAGTATAGAACCATCCTCTCGACAAGGAGCAAAACACCCATGTCTTCGTTTGCTCGTACGACCTTGATTGTCGCACTCTCAGTCCTGTACCTGCCTATTGGTTTTCGAGCTTCGGCACAGACCACGCTACCTGAGCCGGACCGCGAACTAGCGCGCGATGTGTTTCAGCAGTTGATCGAGACGAATACGTCGCATTCGGTGGGCAGCACTACCTTGGCGGCGGAGGAGATGCGCAAGCGGTTGCTGGACGCAGGCTTCAGCCCGGAGGATGTATTGGTGTTGGGACCGGATGGCCGTCACGGCAATCTAGTGGCGCGCTATCGCGGAACTCCGGGCAGCACCAAGAAGCCGGTGCTGATCATCTGCCACCTGGATGTGGTCGAGGCCAAACGCGAAGACTGGACCACCGATCCGTTTCAGTTCGTGGAGAAGGATGGCTACTTCTATGGGCGCGGGACGCAAGACATCAAGGAGTCCGATGCAGCGTCCATCGTCAGCTTTATCCGGCTGAAGCGCGAGGGCTTTGTGCCCGACCGCGATATTGTGCTGGCGTTGACAGCGGGCGAAGAGGGAGGCGAAGCCAACGGGGTCGACTGGCTGCTAAAGAACTATCGTGACCTGATCGACGCAGGGTTCGCCATAAATCCCGACGCCGGTGGGTTGACTACCCACGAGGGCAAGCCGATGGAGTTGGGCGTGGAGGCTACCGAAAAACTGTATGCCGACTTCCAGTTGACCGCGACCAACCAGGGCGGGCATAGCTCATTGCCAACCAAGGACAATGCGCTCTACCATGTCGCGGACGCGTTGGGGAAGATTGAGCGCTACACCTTTGCGTTCGAGCTGAACGACGTGACGCGCAGCTACTTTACTGCGATGGCCAAGGTGGTGAAAGGACAGCAGGCCGCGGATATGCGGGCGATTTCGGGACCTTCGCCCAGCGTTGCAGCAGAGGCACGGTTGTCTATGGATCCGCATTACAACTCCACCATGCGGACCACCTGCGTCGCCACCATGATGGAGGCGGGCCACGCTCCCAATGCGCTGCCGCAGCACGCGCAGGCGAATGTGAACTGCCGCATCCTGCCGGGACACACTCCAGCCGAGGTACGCGCAAAGCTGACCGCGTTGATCGCCGATCCCAAGGTTGAGGTGAAACTGGTGACCGACGTTGCCTCCGACAGTGGCGAGAATGATATGTCGATCACGCCGCCTCCTTTGAACACGGAGGTCTTTGGTGCTCTGCACGATGTGGTGGAACAGATGTTCCCCGGGGTGCCGATTATTCCCGAGATGGAGACCGGCGCTTCCGATAGCAAGCTCACCATGGCGGCGGGAATTCCCAGCTACGGATTCAGCGGGATGGGAGTCGATGACGACGATGCGCGAGCGCATGGCAAGGACGAGCGCATCCGCGTGGAAGCGTACTACACCGGCGTGCAGTTCGATTATCTTTATCTGAAGCGGCTGACCGGAGCGAAGTAGGTTTGCGGACAGGGGAGTGTAGGATTACCCAGGCCGTGAACTACTTCGCCGGGGGCGCAAGCATCGCGGTATTGCCCGATGCCGTGGCGCCAGGCTGCGCGGGCGCGTACTTTGAGGCGCATTTGGCCTGCAACTGGGTGGCGTGAAAGACGCCATCGCGACCGTAGGTGCCAACGGCCAGCGCCTGTGCGTCGTCCTTGAAGGTGTCCGGGGGCGGCTCCGCGCCCTGATAGTTCACCTGCAGGGTGTGGCCCTCCTCCAACAGGGTGAACCGCGCGTTGGTGCCGACCCGCTGAATGCTGCCCGGCGCCACGTTGCCGGCGACGCGCAGATTGCGCGTGTACGCCTTGTTGCCCATGGCGTTCAGCTCGCTGATGGTGACGTAATAGCTCTTGGTGTCGCGCACCCCGGTATACGCAAGCCAGCTGACCGTTGCCAGGATCACCACTGTCGCCGCGAGAATCTTGATAGGTGGCATACCCCGCATGAAACGATCTTAGCAGGGAATTCGAGGGTTATTCGCTTCCGCCCCGATCTTGCGTGACGAGCGTCACATTCGGGCCGTGAACCTCGACGCCGTCTTCTATAATCGTTCGGTCAGCCTATGAAACCCATCCCCCTAGCCTTCATCAGCTTTTTCGCGGGATTATTGTTCCTGCCGCTGGTTCTCTACCTCTACCTCGCCTTTGGCGGGCCTCCCGTGGCGACCGCTGACACGCCGTTTCCTCTGGAGGCGAAGATCGTCCGGATTCCGCTCCAGGCGCGCATCCGGCGCGAGATGCCAGCGGGTTCGCCCATCCCTGCCAGCGACGAGAATCTGAACGCGGGGGCGGGTATCTACGAGGATAAGTGCGAGGTCTGCCACGGGACCGCGGACGAGCCCTCCGCCATTGGTTACAAGATGTTTCCGCGTGCTCCGCAGCTTTGGGTGAAGCAGCCGAATGGAGTGGTTGGAGTGAGCGACGATCCGGTGGGAGAGACGTACTGGAAGATCAAGAATGGCATCCGGCTGTCCGGCATGCCGGCCTATGGCAAGGCGTTGTCGGAGACGCAGATTTGGCAGGTGAGCCTGCTGCTATCGATGGCGAATAAATCGCTGCCGGCGGAGGCCGCGAAGACGGTGGGGCAGTAAGCTAACGTGCCAACCCCCGCGCAAAGGTGAGCACGACGTCCACAGTGTGCGTGTTGGGGTCGGCGTAGGCTTTGAAGCTTGCACTGTACCCTGCCAGTGCCTGGAGCGCGGTGTTGTTCTTCAGGAAGCCGGAGACATACTCGGGGTTGTAGAACTCCCCGGCTTTCATCAGGAAGCCGCGATCGAAGTCGGCTTTTGCCGCAGGGTCGAGGTTGTTCGCCGTGACCTCGTGGACGCGATACTGCTCGCCGGGGACGACGGTTACGGTGTAGGCGACCTGGTGGGCTGCCAAATCAAAACTGGGCGCAGCCTTGACGATCACATCCATGTAGCCCTGCCTGCGGTAGGCGGCGTCCAGCGGGGCCAGCGTTTCTAACAACAGCTTGCGCGAGGCTACATCCCCGGGGTGTAGCTTTTCGGATGCGGCGAAGGACTCCGCAGAGAGCAGGGGAGTGCCCGCGAACGAGATGCTGGAGATGCGGAAGATATCGCCCGGATTGAGCGCTGCGGAGAGCACGACGGACGCTGTATCGCCGGATAGCGCAGGCGTGACCGTGAGGCCGGTGAGCGTCGCCTGGATGTAACCCGCATCGAGCAATGGCGCGAGGATGCGATCTTCGGTCGTTTCGCCGGCAAGACCTTCGTTGTAAGCGGCTTTCGCGGCCGCGTTGACGGATTTCTGCAGGAGCGGAGCCAGCTCAGGTGAAACCCCGGCCAGCTTCACGTCTGCAACGCGGACAGCGGGTGCTGCAACCCGAAACTCGACGGTGCGCTCCGGTCGCAACATCGTCGGCTCGACCGTGGAGTGGCTCACCACGGCGGTTACGCCCTTCCGGGCCAGCAGATCGGTGAGGGTCGCGTCGAAGATGTCTTCGAGCGGACTGCTTTCGGGAAGATAGTCGAGGAAGAGCGGTGACTTGGCGTGGAGCGCGTCCTCAATCTCCGCGTGGCTAAGCCAGACAAAGTTCTCGAAGCCCACATGCAACATCTGCGCGTGGTCGACGGGTTCGATGTCGAAGAGGACGGTAATCGCCTCAACCCTGCCCGGTGCCAGAGTGGCCCCGACGTTCCCGAAGAATCCCGTGTCCACCAGGCGCTGCGCTGCCGCACCCAGGTCGTCCGCGTTGAACTTGGTCCCGGGATGTATTCCCGCAGCCGCTTCAAGCTGGGCCTGGGCATAAGGTCCAGGATGGTTAAAGGCGATCTTCGCCGCGGTATAAGTCGTCTGGGCCGCGGCCGGAACTGTCCCTGCGAGAAGGATGAAGGCAAGACTGCGCAACAGGTTCATTTGCAGTCCATCCTAGGAGTGGAGTTTGAATGCCGCAATAAGAAAGTGGCGAGCATGTGCCATTGCCAGGGGCATTTTAATTACTGAGTGTTGGGCGCAATGGGGGCGGAGAGGCGGGGCGTGGTTTCGACGACGATGCGAGTGTCCTTGGGGAAAGCAACCTTCTGGCCACGTGCGAGCCAGCGGCTGTAGACGGCGCGCGCTGCGCCCCAGTAGCCGATGCCGGCGGCCGCATAGGGTGAGCCTCCGGCGATGCCGACGATGGTACCCACGAGACCAAGGCCGGCGGCCCCGCTGAGGCCTCCCGCGCCCGGTCGATCACCGGCGCAGCCACTGCGATGGCTACAGTCCTGATCGAGCGGGCGGCTGGCAAGCATGGCCAGGAAGAGCGGGATGGCGATCTTGTCCTGCGGCTTGGATTGGGCTCCACCCTCCGAGTTGAGGGCAATATCTTCCGCTGAATCCGCGCCAGCAAGCCTGGTCTCCACGGTCTGGCTTTCTGCGTTGGAGAGCTTGAGTTGGCTGAAGCGGAAGTTGAGTACGCCGGTGCGGCCGAAACGACGCGCCGGTTTGGCACGGGTAACCACGCCGACGAGGGTTGCTCCCTGGGGGACGGCAATGCTGTGGTCTGGATTGTAGAGGGGTTCCGCGACAACTGCCTGGATGGCTTGCCCCCGGATCGACGTCTCTGAGCTGAGTGATGCGGACAGATTGGCCTGGATCATCCATGCGCCGTCCGGCGCTACAGGCTGGGTGGCGGGCATAGCTTGCGGCCTCAGGTTTGCCTGCACCGGCTCAGCCGGTATGGCAATCGGGGAGCCGGTTTCCAGGGTCCAGGCAGTTCCTTTTTCGATGCGTTCAGGATGGTAGGGCAGCCGGCCATAGATCCACTGCAGGAGCCGGTCTGCCTTGCCCGGGGCGGTGAAGGCCGCTATGTCGCTGCGGACGGCGGTTAGGCCATTGTTGAACTCGTGGCGAACCATTCCACCTTTGGAAGGCGGTTGAGCTACTGCGCGATAGATTGGCGCGCCATTGGTGACGGTATTAGCGGTGAGTGGAAGCCTGGAGCCATTCGCGAGGACGATCTGGTTGAATTGCAGCACCGGCGCATGGAATGGAGTGAAGTCGCCACCGAGCAGCGCACGGACGCGGCGGGGGTGGTCGGGACGAAGGGCGACGACGCTGCCTGAGACGATGGCACCGCTGGGAAGCACCAGCCGGTTGTCAGCGTAGATGGGGTAGAGCAGGTGGGCCTGGATGGCTTGTCCAGCGCGCATCGGATAGTGCCTATCTATGCTGAGCGTGAGCGGGGTGCCGGGAGGGATTGCGCTGGTGTGGTCCGTCTGACATAACGCCGTGGTTCCAATCAGGAAGGCGAGTGCAGCGACGAGGGCGCGGCGCAAATGCATGACTTGAGCTTAGACGATTGGGTGTGCGGGTACGATTTCCACGCATACAGGGCCGCACCGGCTCGCGGAATGGGAGCTTGGGAACGGACAAAAGGCCGCAACGAAACGTCGCGGCCCTTTCTTTGCTGCTGGACGACCCGGTGTTTAGCCGAGTTCGGCCAAGCTCTTGGCGCCGAACTTGAGGTACCAGGGGCTGGCGGCCTTCAGGCTGTTGTTGACATTGTTGATGTTCTCGACGCCGGTGGTTTCCAACCATTTGCGGAAGGCATCCGCACCCTGTTTGGCGAAGATGGGGATGCCATCCTTCCACGTGGCGCGACCGCAGAGGACGCCGTTGAATTTGGTCCCCGACTCGCCCGCGAGCTCGAGGGTCTCGATGAAGACAGGGTTTGAGACGCCCGCCGAGAGGTAGATGAACGGCTTGTGGGTCATGGATTCAGCATCGCGGAAGTGCTGCAGGGCTTCGGCCCGGGTGTAGGCCTTCTCGCCCTTGAAAGCCTTGGTGCCTTCCACGAACTCCATCACGATGGGCACTTCAACCTTGAGGACATCGACGTTGTAGCGCGCCTTGCCAAACTCGGCCATGGCGCCGGAGACGATCTCGGGCTTCTTCTTGGCGTAAGCGAGCGACTTCTCGTCGCCACCTTCGGCATCGTAACCGACGAACTCCAGGAAGAAGGGAATGTCGTGGGCGAGGCACTCGTCGCCGATGCGCTCAATCCAGGCCTGCTTGAGGTCGTTGATATGGGACTTCTCATAGGGCGTGTAATAGAGCAGGATCTTGATGCAGTCGGCGCCGGCTTCCTTCAAGCGGCGGACAGACCACACGTCGAGCAGATCGGGCAGGCGACCGGGGGTTGCGGCATCGTAGCCGGTCTTCTCGTAGGCCAGCAGCAGGCCCGCGTCGTTGCGGTGCTTCGCCGCTTCGAGCCCATACTCGGGATCGAGCAGGATGGCCGACGCATGACGCGTCAGCACGTCTGTCACCAGTGTCTTGAACTCTTCGAGGTCCTGGCCGGTAGCAGCCGATCCGCGCTCCTTGGCGAGCGATTTCTGCAGCGAGCCGCGCTGGTCCATGGCGGCAGCGGCGATGACGCCGCGAGAATCGGAAACAGCCTTCAGTCCTGCGAGTTTTCCAGGTGTCAACTTCGTCATGCGTAGGTCTCCTCTGTCGATTGCGTGCATTTCAGCTTCGCTGCCAATTCTACACAGCCAGTGTGAGGGCAGGTTGTGACCGCGGTTACACGGCGATAGCGATTCCCGCAAATGGAAGCTGCGCGACAACTTATGAGGCGAATTCCGAAACGGGTCATGAACAATCTCGGGCCATCAGTCTGCGCTCATGCAACTGCCGCTGCCGCCGATAATGGGTCCAGGGCAGTTCCTGCGTGCAGTCGATAGGCTTTTGCGCTTGAACTTCTTGCATATCGTTGTATGATTTCTCGCGATAGGAAGGCACGGCATGATCACGTTGCTAATCGGAGTTACCACGTTGGCAGCCATAGGCCTTGGCTGGTATGGGTATAGGGCGAGTGCTCGCATCGCGACCTGGGGCCGGAACATGGACGAACAAGATCGTATCTTTCGAGCCATGGCGAGTCCGGATTGCGTCGATTCCCAGAGAAGCATACCCGTCATCCGAGACGGCGTTGGCGCGCTGCAGGTGGTTGGCGGCCATCTTCCCATTGGTGCACCTTCGAAGTGACCCGTTCGTCGCGCGAGACGCACGCAGCGGAACATTGGCAAAGCCGCGTTTGCGTGTCGAATTGCCGGTCGCGCCGGCTGCCTCGCATCGTGTAAACTGGCTTAAGATTCTCGACGCGCGCTTCTCCTCCGATTCATCCCGCGAGAGGTTGCCAGTTGGTTCGGATTTGACCCAAGAGACGGTTCGCCAAGAACGCCGACAGCAAGCGAGAACCAAGAGATCAGAACAGGAGATGTGAGCAAAATGGCGAAGATTGCCAAGACCGGCGACCGCAAGAAAGCAATGGATACCAGCAAGAGCACCGATTGTCCAAAGTGCTCCAAACCCACCCGTATCGTGAAGCGGGTGAAGGACCGCGAGCGCGGCGTACCGGGCGGAGTATATATCTCCTGCTCGGCGTGTGAGTTCTTCGAGAAGCTCTGACCCGCGCAGGTCGGCCCGAGCCGCTTTCCAACATCGGCAAAATACCACATTCTGGGCTATTTGCGTGCGACGAACACAGCCGCCAGCTTGTCCTCAAAGACGAGTTGGAAGTGTGTATCCATGCGCAGCACCTGGGTTAGAGGAGCCTTGACCGGGCCAACCACCAGGCTGGCCGACGTGAGCTGCGGGTCCGAGGCCCAGTCCGGCTCCGCGTTCCAGGTTGCCACCGAGCGGTCGATGCTCTTGTCCCCGTAGAAGGCGGCGCGTCCGTCGATGCTGACCGGCATGCGCAGCGCCCAGATCAGGTATCCACCCCAGTTGAAGTCGTTGTAGAGCGGCCCTGCGTAGCCCTTGGCCCGAATTGTCTCGACCGCGTGAACCGGCAGGCCCTCGGCCAATTGCGTCTGTAGTTGGCCGTTGTCGATGTGCATCGCGCAGAAGCCGGCAAGTAGAGCCAGAGTGGCGGCGAGGGCTGCGAACTGCGTTGCGAACTTAGGCAGCCGGATCGCAGCCTTCTCTCGACCCGGAAGTGTGGACGCCAGGATGGCAGCTGCGACCGTGGCCATCACCCATACATCGCGTTGCGAGCGAAACGACAGCACGGCGGCAAAGACCAGCAGGCCAGTCTCAAACAAGCGGAGACGCCTGCTCCAGGCCAGCGCGCCTGCTGTGGCGAGCGCAAGAGAGAGCAGGCAGAAGTCGGCGGGATCGCGGAACTGGATGGATTGCAGTTCGCCGATCTTGTCCATCACGCCGCGCTGCGAAGCCAGATCGTAAGCTATCCGGTAGATGTGCCAGCCGAAGGGATTGGCGAGGGTCGCCAGCACGCTTGCGGCCAGCGCGGCAGCCAGCCATGGCGCACGCAGCTTGGTCTTGGCGGCGAACCACCAGCGTGCCGCGACTGCTTCCACGAGAGCTAAACCGAGCACCAGCAGCCCATCGACGAACTGAATGTGGAGGTTGCTCCACAGCGCGAAGATCAGCGGCAGCCAGGCCAACTCACGCGCTCGCCCAGTCTTGCGCGCATGCATCAGGATGTCGATCTCCAGCACGAAACAAAGGATGGTGAACATCCAAGGACGCGGCGTGTACAGTCGCCCGAGGGCGAAGCACGAAGCAAAGGTGAGCAACGAAATGATGGAGAAGTCGGACTGCAGGCGCTTGACCAGATGCCATAACGCCACGGTGATTGCCAGCACCATTCCGGCGGAGTAGCCGACCAGGCCGACCAAGCCGAAGCGTTGAAAAAGCTGGATTGAGAGCATCTCGAAAAGCCAGCTATACGCGGCCCAGGGCTTGCCTGCATTTGGCCCGGAAAAGGGATCGACATGGGGAATCGCGTGGTGTTGCAGCATCCATTCGCCGGTGCGCAGATGCCACCAGATGTCCGGGTCGTTGACGCAGGCTGCGTGGAGGCACATCAGCGCGGGCGCCGCAAATAGCACCGCAAGCACCGTTGCCTGGGCAATCCGCTCGGCGGGCTTGGCCGGCCTGCCGGAAGCCGAGGGCTGCGCTTCAAGCCTTAGCAGAGCGTCGAGTTCATCCGCCGGCGGAGCGGCAGGCGCGACGATAAGGGTTGCCACACCCTAAACATATCGGCTGGGCAATCCAGACCCAATACCACCAAAGGGTACGGGTGATCGCCGCTGGATTTTGCCAGCCGCAAGCCGTTGTTAGCTGGCCCTCTCGATCTCCGCCAGAATGGCCGCTGCAGCTTTGCAGGGGCTGGCCGCCTGCGTGATCGGCCGCCCCACCACCAACATGGACGCCCCGCGCGCAATGGCCTGCGCCGGTGTAGCGATGCGGCTCTGATCGTCCGCCGCCGCAGACTCGCCTGTGCCCGCCGGGCGAATCCCCGGGACGACCAACAGCGCGTCCGGCCCCATTACCGTGCGCACCGCATTGACCTCCTCGGCCGAGCAGACCAGCCCATCGATCCCCGCAGCCTTTGCCAGGTGTGTCAGACGCAGCACTTGGGCTGCGGGGCTGTCGCTGACGCCAATGGCGCTCAATTGGGCTGCATCCATGCTGGTCAACACGGTTACCGCCAGCAACTTAGGCGCGTCCGGCGCACTCGCTGCCTGGACTGCGGCGCGCATCATCTGCTCGCCGCCACTGGCATGGATGGTCAATAGGGAAGCACCGGTCCGGGAGACCGTCCGCACCGCGCCGGCAACGGTGTTGGGAATGTCATGCAGCTTCAGATCAAGGAATACGGCGAACCCGCGCTCCCGCAGCTTTTCGATCACGGAGTTTCCGGCCGCGCAATACAGCTCCAACCCCACCTTGAACCAGCGGCAGTTGCCCTGGAGCTGGCCCACCATGTCCATCGCCGCGTCGGTGGAGGGAAGGTCGAGGGCGACGATGAGCCTATCCAATGGGTCTCTGCGGCATGGCGCGGCCAGGGTTGCGTTCTTCAGTTGGGCGGGCTGCCGGTCTTGCGGGGTAGCAATCTCCATGACCCCAGTCTAACTTGCAGAGCGGATGCTGCTGCAGCGAGTTCGAGCTGGCGGCTCAATCCCGCGGAAATGTATCATCTTCTGCGAGCGGAGAATATCTTTGGTTCGATCGCTGCCAGCTGCGCAGACTGTTCTCACGATCGCCGGCTTCGATCCTTCCTCCGGAGCGGGAGTGACCGCGGATCTGATGGTCTTCGCCGCGCATGGCCTCTTTGGGATCTCATGCATCACCGGCCTGACCGTACAATCGACGCTCGGCGTGCGCTCGATCCATGCCGTTCCAGCGGCGATTGTGGCCGAGACACTTGACTTTCTGGAGGCCGATCTTCCTCCCGCAGGTGTCAAGATCGGGATGGTTACCACAGAGGACAACACTCACATTATCAGCGGGTATCTCACAAAACATAATCCACAACATGTGCACTCTATTGAACCGCGCAGACTCATTGTTCTCGATCCGGTGCTTCGATCCACTTCCGGCAGGGAGCTGCTCGACCCTGCCGGAGTTGCAGCATTGCGAGACCGGCTGCTTCCATTGGTGGACTGGGTCACCCCAAACCTAGACGAGCTTGCCGTACTAACAGGCGAACAGGTTGTCCAACGCAGCGATCTGCCGCGAGTGGCCCGGGTATTACAGGCGCAGATTGTAGCAATGCGAGGCGGCCCTCAGCTGGGAGTCTTTGCAACCGGCGGCCACCTGGATCCACCGGACGACTATCTGTTGATGCCAAACGGAAAGGGCGTTTGGTTGCCTGGCGAACGCATCGATACCAAATCGACCCACGGGACGGGCTGCGCGCTATCGAGCGCATTCCTGAGCCGGCTGGTGTTGGGTGATGCTCCAGAGGAGGCTGCGCTGGCCGCCAAGGCCTATGTTGCAGGGGCTTTACGGACAGCGGTGGGGCGTGGGACAGGAGTTAGTGCTGGCAATCACTTATGGCCATTACTTAATCCATAAGGCGAGGGGATGGAACTACAGAGATGGTTCCGTGAACCGCATTCGCTAAAGCGTCGAATGAGCGCAGTGCCTGCTAAGCTATCAACTATGCCCCTCACACTCGTAATCAATGGCCAGGAGCGAGTCTTTGGCAGCCTGGCGTCGCCGGTTCTGCTTGCGGATGTGGTTACCGAGATGAACCTAAAAGGCGACCGGGTAGCGGTGGAGCACAACGGTACGATTATCCAGCGGGCTTGTTGGTCCGATACGTTTGTAGGCACGGGCGATCGGCTTGAGGTAGTGCACTTCGTCGGTGGCGGACTCATTGCGCGGTGAGAGATTGACGGGGCTTAGGGAACTGCTGAGCACCTTTAGCGGAGAACTGGCCACTTCATCCTGGCTCGCAGCTGCATGAACTATACATAATATCTGTTATCGGACGTTGCCACGCTGCGGTGTGACCACATAGCCCGTGTGATAGATTTGTTCAGACTGCCCCGCGCGGAGAGATGGCCGAGTGGCTTAAGGCGCACGCTTGGAAAGCGTGTATACCGCAAGGTGTCCAGGGTTCGAATCCCTGTCTCTCCGCCATACTTCACCCAGGCTTAGCGCATTCCTCAACCACCTTATTCACAGGCACTTCGCACAAGCTCCTGCATGTATTTGATGCGGTCCGTGCGTTTCGGTCAGTAGCTGGAAGGCTGCCTGTTGCGAACTTCCGCGACACCCTCTCAGCTCTGCAGATAATCGAATAAACTCTGCTTCTCCACAGTGCTGATGACGCTCATGAGGGCTTGGTTCTGCGTCTCCGCTGAGCTGAGCTGCGTGGCAACCGTCGAGGGATCGGCCCCAACCAGGGTGCTGACAGCAGCCGTGCGGTTGGTTGCGTCTGTCTGGGCGTAGGTGCTGGCGCTCTCGATCCGATCCAGCGAGCTGCCCAGCACCGATTGCTGTTGCGAGACATTGCCGAGCGCGGCCTGCAGGACGCCGATGTCGGTGCTTGCCGTTCCGCTCACTCCGCCGCCGGCAAAGTCCGCGACGAGATTATTGAGGGCCGCCATCACGTCAGCGCCAGGGGCCGAGAAGACGGCCGAGCCGGCCAGACCGGTCTGAATCTGTTGTCCGTTCTCGGTGGTCATTGTGCCGACCTGGGAGTCGCCGTAGTAGGTGGTGGTCGCCGGTGAGGTGGTGGTGTCTACCGCGTACGGCTGGACGTTTCCCTGGCTGCCGGCAAAGATGTAGGTGCCTTGGTAGCTGGTATTCGCCAGCGAGACTACCTGGTCGCGCACACTGCCCAACTGCTGCGAGAGCGAGGTGAGGTCGGCGACGCTTTCGGTGCCGCTGTTGCCGGCGACCGCCAGGGAGAGCGCCGAGGTCAGTTGGGTGACCACGCTGGAGAGTGCGGAGTCGGCCACCTGCATCAGGTCCTGGGTGCTGGCCGCGGTCTGCACAAAGCTGTCGTCCTGGCTAATGGCCGAACCCAGCAGTGATGCCTGCCCGACGGCCACCGGATCGTCCGAGAGCGACGAGACCCGCAGTCCCGAGGAGAGCTCGGTGGTCAGCTTCTGCTCGGACAGGGTTGAGGCGTTCAGCGAGACGACCAGCCCACTCACGTAATTTGGATCCACTCGCATCTTCGCTTCCCTTCTTTCGTCTACGATTCCAAGCCGCCCGTTGCGCTCTCGGCGCAGCCGAAGATCAGGTCACCGTCGTTTCTTCGCCCAGATTGAGCGCGGAGGCCATGAGCTCGTCGACGATAGTGAAGACCTTGGCCGCGGCATCGTAGGACCGCTCATAAAGAGTAAGGTTGGCCGCCTCCTGGTCCAGCGATACGCTCGACTGCGAGCCTTGTTGGGTGGTGAGCTGGGTTAGCGACGCCTGCTGGGTGGTGTTCTCGTCCGACACCTGCGAGACGGTACTGCCGAGCTCGGAGAGAAGCGATGCATAAAACTCCGGCGCGGTCTGGCCGTTGAGCAGGACCGAATTGGCAATGCCGCCGAGTGCAGTTGCGTTGCTGCTCCCGCTCGAGCCCTCGCCTATAGCCGCTGCGGCAAGTTCGCTGGGGTCCGAGGTCGCCAGCGAGATGGTCGAGGCCGCGCTGGCCGGGGTTGCGGGAAGGTTGAAGATCGCGGCGCCGGTATTTCCGTTCGCATCGAGGCCGGCCTCGTTCTGCGTGTTGACCGCGCTGCCGATCGCGTAGGCGAGTGAGTCGAGCGCAGAGGAGACGGTTGGCAGGTCCCGGTCGCGCGCCTGCAGAATGCCACCCAGCGAACCGCCGGTCAATTCGGAGGTGATGTTCTGCCCGGAGCCTTCGATCACGTCGGTGTTGCCGTTGACGATGGCTGTGCGGAGTGGAGACGACTGGCCTTCGCTCACCAGCAACGCGCCATTTGCCGACGTCAGGGTCAGGCCGTTGTTCTCCGTTTTGGTCTGGTCGAAGCCAACCAGACCCGAGAGCTGGGTCAGGTCCTGCTGTCTCTGGTCCTCGAGGGTGCCCGCGTCGGCGTTGGGGCTGATGCTCTCGATCTGCAGGTTCAGCGCCGCGATGGATGTAGTCAGCGTATTGACCTGGCTGACCACGCCTGAGACCTGCTGGTTCAGCGCCGATGTCTGCTGCGCGATCTGGTTGGAGGCGCTGTTGAAATCAGAAGCCAACGTCTGCGCGGCGCTGAGCACGCCCTGTCGCACCGACGTATCAGAAGGGCTGGCTTGAAGCGCACTCAGAGAGCTGAAGAACGCATTCATGTCCGTCCCGATCGTCGTCGATACAGGAGACGTGGAAGTCGAAGTGATGCCAAAGATGGATTGCAGATCGCTTAGCGCGGCGCTCTCGGTTGAGCTGGAAGATGCGCCCTGGGTTTGCTGCTGCACCCGCTGGTTCAATACCGGGTCGCGCTGCGAGACCGCGCTGACGGTTGCGCCCTGACTACCGCCCACAGTGCCGCTGAGCAGGACCGTATCGCTCTCCTGCCAGGTTGCCACCTCGTCGGTATAGCCGGGGGTGTTGGCATTGGCCACGTTGTTCGACGTAATGTCGATCGCGGCCTGGCTCGCACCGAGGGCGTTTTGCGACAGATTCAACAGCGCGGTCAGCGTGCCCATCGCCGGTTCACCTCGTTGGCGCGGTCCGGGCTGGCCGCATTGCAGCGGGGCCGCTGCAGGACATTGAGGTTCCGACGGGTTGCCAGCAGCAAACTACCCAGCAGGCGATGCTCGGCGCACAGGCTGCGCAGATCGCTAGGCTGGCTGTGTCCCGGTGGCCGCAGGCTGAATCCCGCGGATGACATTCTCTCGGCGCGGATGGCCAACTCTTCGAGATCGGCGGCGCAGAGGGTCGAGAGCGCCTGCCGGGTCTGCTGGAGCAGTCCGGCCCACTCGTGCATTCCAACCGGCCCCGTTGTGGCATCTGCCATCTGTCACCCCGCCGCGCTAGTTCAACATGGCGCTTAGCACCTTGCCCGCCACATCGGAGGATGGGACGTTGTAGGTCCCCGCAGCGATCGATTGCTGCAAGGCGGCCACTTTGTCGGCGCGGACATCGCTTCCCGTCAGCGCCTGGGCAACCACACTGGCGGTGGTGCTCAATGTCGCCTGATCCACCGGGACCCCATTGCCAAGCGTCCCCTGAATTGTTTCCTGCGCTGGCGCGGGATTCACATTCGTCGTTCGACTTGCGCTCGCCGAAGCAGTTGTCTCCGCCGTATTGGCGATCTGCTGCGGACTTTCAATTCCATTCATATAGCTCAACCGGGCCACCTCCGTATTCCTTCACTTCAACTCATCGGCGCAGCTGATCGGGACTTTAGTAACCTTGGCGGTTTTATTTTGGAACTGCCGGTAGGTTTATTTCTCCGTGGCCACGACCTTATTGTGAGAGTCTCGTTCGCTCTCCACCTGCTCGACCACCCGCTTGGCTATGCCCATGCCGCCGCCCTTGGCGATTGCCGTCGCCAGGGCTTCCGTCCCATAGCTGCTCAGGGTGTCGGCAAAGCCGCCGGAGTCCTTGTCAGCGCTATCGTCATCGCGGTCTTCCTGGCAGAAACCATGCTCCTTCATCGGCTTCAGCATCTCCTGCAACAGCATGCCTTCAAACTGCTGCGCCGCAGCGGTCAGCTTGCGATGCTCGGTTGAGGCTGGCGCAGGCGTTGCCGCCAGGGCGGAAACAGACGGCGTTCCGGTTGTCGCAATCGCGAAGTTCACTGCACCTCCAACTCCGCCTCGAGCGCACCGGCGGACTTCATCGCCTGGAGGATCGAGATCACATCCCGCGCCGAAGCGCCGATAGTCTGCAGGCTGCGCACCAGGTCGTCGACGGTCGCGCCCTGCTTCAACTCGATCCGGTTGACCGGCTTGTCGGTCGCTGTCACGCGGGTCTGCTGCACCGTCTGGGTGGTCCCGGCGGAGAGCGGTCCGGGCTGAGAGACCTGAAACTCATTGACAATGTTCACCGCCAGGCCTCCGTGCAGGATCGAGACCGGCTGCAGCACCACCGACCCGCCGATGACGACCGTGCCGGTACGCTCATTCACCACCACCATGGCCCGCGGATAGAACGGCACCTCGATGGCCTCCACCCGGGCCAGCAGCTCGGGGACGTCTTCGCCGGGAGAGAGCTGAATCTCCACGGTGCGGCTGTCGATTACGTGTGCCGCGTTCCGTCCCAGTTCCTTGTCGATTCCGGCGGCAACCGCCTCGGCGCTCTTGAAGTCATCCTCGTTCAGCAGCAGCGAAACGCTGCCCAGGCCAGCCAGGGGGACGGCAATTCCCTGCTCCACCATCGCCCCGAGGGGCACTCGCGCGGTGGTTGGATGATTGAACTGCTTGGTGTTGCCATTGACGCTGACCGAGTAGCCGCCCACCACCAGAGGTCCCTGCGCCTGCGCGTAGATCTTGCCATCGGCGCCGTAGAGCGGGGTCATCAGGAGCACGCCTCCCTCCAGGCTGCTGGCGTCGCCGGCGGAGGAGGTAGTGATGTCGATCTTCGCTCCCGGCCGGGCAAACGGCGGCAGCATGGCGGAGACAAAGACCGCAGCCAGGTTCTGCACGCGGATGCCCGAGGCCGGCACGCTGACCCCCATGCGCAGCAGCATCGAGGCCAGCGTCTGGGTGGAGAAGCCTGTCTGTTGGCTGTCGCCGGTGCCATGCAGCCCAACCACCAGGCCGTAGCCTACCAACTGGTTGTCGCGAATCCCTTCCACGGTGGCGATGTCCTTGATGCGCGCCTCGCGCTGGGGCGCATCCTCCGCGCGGGCAAGCAAGGCCAGCAGCAATGGCAACAGCAACATTGGGACGATCGCGGTTCTGCGCATTGCGAGACCTCTCCAGCAGAAATCCTGCTAGAACACCAATGCCCACTGCAGCATGCGCACCAATGCGTTCTGGCGGTGGGTGTAGTCGTTGATAATGCCCTTGCCCCGCACCTGTAGCTCCAGGCTGGAGATGGCGGTCGACAGAACTTGATTCTGCTGCGAGATGTCCTCCGGGCGCACCAGCCCGCGCAGCACGATGGTCTGCACCTGCTGGGAGAACTCGACCTGGCGCGCGGCTTCGATCACCAACATGCCGTTGGGCAGCACCTCGACCACCTGCCCGCCCAGCGTGGTGGTCAGGCTGGAGTTGGTGGCGCTGGTCCCCTGCGCATTCAGTCCCGACGCGGAGTTCTGGTTCACCAGATTCTGGAGCGCATTGCCGGCGTGCAGCGTACCAATCAGCCCCGATATTCCGGAGCTTGCATTCGAGGCGCGGGAGTTCTTCACGGTCCCGTCGGTGGACGCGGCCAGGCTCTCCGACACCACCACCGAGATCAGGTCGTGAGGCCGCATCGCGCGCACGTCGGTCGACATCCGGGTCAACCTTCCTGCATCCGTCCAGATCGCGCCGGAGGAGGCCTGCACAGCCTTGTTGTCAGAGCGCACGCGGGTCAGGTAGGCCTCCAGGGATGAGGCCGCAGGATCGGCTGCCGCACCCAGCGGCTTCGCAATTTTGCCCGTCTTGGCTGTCCCGGTCAAGATGGGCGCCTGAGCGAAGCCGTTGGGCGATGCCGACAGAATCAGGAGCAAGCCGAGGAGAATGGATCGCGCCGCAAGAGTGCCAGAGGACCGTCCCGGTGCGGGCTTGGTCATTCCGCGAGGCATCGTACTCGCATGGGCGCGCAGCTCTGGCGGGACGGCGTTTCCAGACGTCTGCTCTCGCTCCAGAAGACCGAGCAGCTCTGTAGCCTCTGCCTGCGCGTGGCCCAAATAGAGCGCCGCATCGTACATTGCAACCGTCAGCGGACTGATCACCATGTCATCGCTCCATCTCGACGTCGCCGGCGCCGCGCACGACTCCAGCGATGCGTTGCACGGCCAGTCCGGCATCTTCGGTCTGCTGCACGATGCGCACCACCACACGTTCCCCGCCGCGCGCCGACTGTTCGGCCACGCCGCTCATCTCGATGTGGACGGTCGCATCCTGCATCCAGAGCCGTACCCGATCGCCCGCCCGAACCAGCAAAGGCTGGACCGGAGCAATCGGGGTCTTGATCGGTGATGATTGCGGTTGTACGGTCTGTCGAGTGATGGCCTGGGCAACCCGAATCGTTCTGGCTGTGCCGGCCGGAATTACCGCGGCGACCGCCGAACCCGCGGCAGCCGGTCCAAGGGCAACCAGGCGTGCTGGCCACTCGGGGTGCGCGCAGGCCTGGCGCAGCTCCCACCCCATACCGAGCACAGCATCCCACCTGCGGGCGATGGCCTGGGTGCCATCTGGTCTGCATCCTGCCTGGGTCTGCGTCCATGCAATCCTCGGCCACGCGAAAACGCATCCCGTCAGCAGAGCCCCGAATAGCCCGCTTGCGATCCAACGGCCTCTCTCGACTCTCATCGCCAGCCCTCCCGCTCTCTCTTACCGGATCATGCCGTTGATCTGGGAGTACATGTCGTCGGCCACGTGGACGACCTTGGAGTTGCTTTCGTAGGCCCGCTGCGCCAGGATCATGTTGACGAACTCGGCGACCACATCCACGTTGGAGTTCTCCAGATAGCCCTGCTGCAGGGTGCCCATGCCGCTCGAGCCTCCCGGGGTATCGGTGATGGCATTGCCCGAGGACGAGGTCGGCTGCAGGAGATTGCCGCCCAGCGAGTTCAGGCCTCCGGGATTGGGAAAGGTCGCCAACTGGATGGTGCCAAGCTGGCTGGAGACGGTCTGTCCAGGCAGAGTTGCCGTCACCACGCCGTACTGCGAGATGGTGACCGAAGTGGCATTGGCCGGGATGGTGAGCGCGGGGAGCAACTGGTCTCCATTCGCGTCCACCACTGTTCCGGCATTGTTCATGCTGAAGTTTCCGTCGCGGGTGTAGCCGAGGGTTCCGTTGGGCAACTGCACCTGAAAGAAACCAGCCCCCTGGATGGCCAGATCGAGGGTGTTACCGGTCTGGTTGAAGTCGCCCTGGGTCATGATGACCTCGCTGGCGGTCGACTTGGTGCCCAACCCGATCTGTAGCCCAGCCGAGGTGGTTGAGGTGCTGGAAGCCGAACCGGGCACGATTAAATTCTGATAGATCATGTCCTGGAACTGCATTCGGCGACTGCGAAACCCAGCTGTCGCCGAGTTGGCTAGATTGTTGGCCACCGTATCCAGATTGGCCTGTTGCGCGCTCATCCCGCTTGCTGCCGTATACAACGCTCGAATCATCGCTTTCTCCTGTTCGTGTCCTTACTCAGCGGCTGATCGCCAGCTAAACTCGCCCCAGATCTTCCGCGGCGGTCTTGTCGAAGTCGCTGTTGAATACACTCAGCGCCTTCTGCATCATCTCGGCCTGGCGTTGGACCAGGATCAGTTGCATAGTGCCGTGGACCGCGTCGAGATTGGCGCCTTCGAGCGAACCCTGCTCGACGACCCCATCGATGGCTGTTGGCTGCACTCCGTCGGGCGCGGCAAGGCGGTTGGTCCCCAGTGCGACCAGATCGGAGTCCGCGGGAAATCCGAAGACGCCAACCTTGCCGGCAATGGCGCTGCCCTGGTCCGTCGTCACCGATACGCTGCCATCGGACGCGATGCCGACTGCACCGGTGGGAATGGTGATGGGCTGGCCGTTCGCATCGAGTACCGGTTCGCCCTGCATGGTCTGGAGCACGCCGGTGGCCGAGCGGGTAAAGCCCCCGTCGCGGGTGTATTGCACGCCTTGATTGGTTTGGATCGCGAAGAACCCCGGCCCATTGAGCGCGAGATCCAGTGGATTGCCGGTCGTCGTGACAGCACCCTGCCCCTGGTCGATCAGATTGCCGCCCAGCACGCCGAAGTCGTTGACCGCGTCGCCCACCTGCGAGGCGGAAGTGTCGTCCGCAATGCCTGCCAGCACACTACGGAAGTAGTCACGCTGGGCGCGGAACCCAACCGTGCCGGCATTCGCCAGATTGTTGGCCGCAGTGTCGAGCGCCTGAGTGCGCGCCAGCAATCCGGTGTACGCGGCATAGAGCCCACTGTCCATGCCTGCTATCGAGGCACGATGGATGCCAATGCGAGGGTGAAATGGTTAGAGCGGATTCACGGTTGGCGCGGGATCACCGGCCAGCCAGTAGATCCGGTCGACGACATCCTCCCTGGTTGTGGGAATGCCTCCATTGCCAGCGCCCATCGCACCTGTCTCCAGCCACATGCGCAACCAGAAGAACCGATGCAGGCGGACCAGACGCGACGAGACGGGACGCAGCCTGCTCAGCGTAGCCGCCACCTTGGTCGCAAGAGATTCGGAATCCGCGACGGGGTCAAAGACGGCCTCGACAAAATCGGAGGCGCACAGGCGCTCGCGCGCAGCCTGCCACGCGGCTCCGTCGACCAGCCCGCACTCTACTTTCAGGCCGCTCATCCGCTCCATGGCAAACGCGACGGAAGCGTCCGGCCGGCCGGCAAAGGCGAGGTAGAGTATGCGCCCTCCCGCGATGCGCAGCGGCAGCATTCCCAGTCGCTCCACCAGCAGCCTTGGTGCGGCCAGCGCCATTGCGCAAGTATCGAATCCATCGACGGCCAGCACCGGACATCCCCATTGCACCCCGAGCGCACGGGTCACGCAATCTTGCTGGATCCCGTATTGCTCGATCAGCCATCGTCCAATGCGCCCGGCCCCGGCGCGCTGTTGCAGGTCGAGGGCGCGCTGCAACTGGGCATGGGTGATCGATCCTTGTTGCAGCAGGATCAGGCCAAGCGGCATGCGATGGCGATGCAGATGGCCGTCAACCGCGCTGTCCTGTTCTGCCGATTCCCACCGCACAGCCGCGCCAACCAAGGTTGCCAGGCAATCCGGGCTGCATCCCCAGTCTCGCTCGAATATCGGACGGCGGCGGTCCTTCAAGATGGTGAACCAGCTTCCGGAACACGCTGGGTTGCCGCACTGGCGTGGCCCTCCTCTCAAGAAAGAGGCAGCCGGAATGCGCTGCGCCGGGGCCACGGTACTCCGATCGTGTTCTAGAACAGGCAACGGATGCTCTCCAGGCGCAGTTGCGGCTCGGCCACTTCGGTGACCAGCAATGCGAAATTTCCGTCGACGATGACTACCTCGCCGCGGGCCACAATCCTGTCGCCAACCACCAGGTCGACCGGTTCGGTGACGTGCCGGTCGAGTTCCAGCACGTCTCCAAGACTGAGTGCCAGTACATCCTTCAGCGCCAGCTCGCGCGAACCGAACTGCAGTGTGGCGTCGAGCTCAATCTCCAGCAGGAGGTCTCTCGCCGAAGGCTGCGCGGTCGCGCTCTCTGCTGGGTTTCCTGCGGCCGATCCATCCATGGTCTACTCCTTCTCCATATCCGGGCGATCCGCTCGGACATACTTGCTTCGGGTCAGTCCCACTTCGTCAACTGAGCCGGTTACTGCAAACCCATGCGCGCCGCGTCGGCGGTATGGCCATTTACCTGCGCCCCGCGATGTTCTCCCGAACGCACCGGCTGGGCATGAAAGATGGGCAGGCCGCCAACGCGAAGCTCGGCCGCGGACTGGCGCGCAAGCGGGAGGCGAAGCACCCTGCCCGGAACCAACGCGGCCAACTCGCCCGCGTTGACCCGCATGGAAGGAAACTGCAGCACCGCTCCGAACTGCGCCTCCTCCAGCAGCAGGCTGAGCCGCGCGCGCGCCTCGGTCGACCGCCGCCGCGGCCGGTCGCGCTCCGTGATCAGACGGCGCAGGATGGTGTTCAGCACGACCGACGGAAGACAGAGGTTCAGCGACCCCTGCGCCTCCGGCATGCGCACCTCAAAGCTGACGCACAGCGTCTTCTCGGTCATGGGCATCAGCCGCACCACCTGCGCCTCCATCTCCCGCTTTTCGAGGGTGAACTTCAACCCAACCGGCTGCCACGCAAGGTTGAGCTCGCGCAGCACGATCTCCATCACCGAGAAGAGGATCGCATCTTCGATGTCGGTGGGTTCGCGCAGCGCCCCCGCGCGGCCCACGCCGCCCAGCAGCAGATCGACGATCGGCGGCGCCATGCTCAGGTCCATCTGCACCGCGCCCAGCACATCCAACGGCTCCAATCGTGCTGAGCAGACGTAGGCCGGTTCGGGGATCCGCTCCGTGAACTCTGAGTACATCATCTGTTCCGCCGAGGCCAGCGTGACCTCGAAGCGGGTACGCAGCCATGCGCCCAGGTTGTGGGTCAGGTTGCGCGCAAACAGATCGTTGACCGTGCTGATCGCCTGCATCTGCTCGTTGCTGATCTGTCCGGCGCGGCTGAAGTTGTACGGCTCACCCTTGCGCTCCGGCGCGGGCTTGTTCGGGGCAGTCGCCATCTCCTGTTGCGTGGTGGCTTCGCGGGCCGCGGCAAACATTGAGTCGATCTCATCCTGCTCCAGGTGCTTCTCCATTACCAACCTCTCGTTGTTCGTTCTTCGTTGTTCGTCATCCGCAACCACCGAAATCCCTGATTAATTGCGCCGATTCCGCGTAGTTGCGAACGACGGACAACGAACAACATACAACCGCCCTACCCGATCGTGCCCATGCTCCTGACCCTGACCGCGGGGGGGATCTCGGCCGGAGACAGCACGGTCATTCCAGGCAGAAACGGCTCCAGCCAGCGGCGCATGTGATATCGCGCCGGACTTGGTACCAGCAGCACGGGCAGGGCCGTGCCGAGTCCTCCCGCGGTGAGCCGCTTCACAGACTCCACGATCCGGCGCAGAAAGGCGGCCGGGGCCGGTCGAGGCTGATCGCCGAGCAGCCGCGGCGCGCTCTCCGGATCGAAGGCGCCGACGACCTCCTGCTCCAGCGCGGAGGCGAGCACCAGCACGCGTAGCCCGCCGTCGGCATCCAGCAGAGGATGCACCAGGGCCCGTCCCAGTGCCTGGCGGACGGCCTCCACCAGGTGCACCGTGCTCTTCGAATGCTGCGCCGCATCCACCAGCACCTCGAGCATGGCGCCCAGGTCGCGGATGGAAACCTGCTCGCGCAGCAGTTGCTGCAACACCTTCTGCACCTCGCCCAGCGTCATCAGCTTGGGCACCAGCTCTTCGACCAGCTTGGGATGGCTCTCGCTCATCGTGTCCAACAGGCGCTTGACCTCATGCCTGCTCAGCAGTTCCTGCGCATGTCTGCGGATCAGTTCGCCAATGTGAGTGGCGATGGCCGTGGTCTGATCGACCACCGAGTAGCCCGCCGCCAGCGCCTGCTCTTCCAGACCGGGGGCGATCCAGCGCGCGGCCACGCCGAACGCCGGCTCCTGAGTCACGGTGCCCGGAATCGGCCGCGCCTTGGGGTCGCCATTCACCGCGAGCACGCAGTTTTGCTCGGTCTGCCAGCGCCCAACCTCGATCCCGCGCAGCGAGAGCACGTACTCCCTGGGCTTGAGGCGCAGATTGTCGGTGATATGCACTGGCGGCACGATGAAGCCAAGCTCGGTGGCAAGATGGCGGCGCAGCGCGCGCACCCGATTCAGCATCTGGCCGCCCTGCTTCTCGTCGACCAGCGGGATCAGCTGGAAGCCAATCTCCAGCGTCAACTCCTCCACCTTCAGCAGGCCGGCAAGATGGTCGCCCGCAGGCGCGCCTGGAACGGCAGCGCCTTTCTTGAGCGGTGTATCGGAAGTCTCGACAGCCACAGCGTCCTCGGGCAATCGCCGCGCAATCATTCCCACCGCGGCCGCCATCAGAACGAACGCCAGCCGGGGCATTCCCGGCAGCAGGGCCATGATTGCCAGGACACCGCAGGCGATCCACAACGTGTTCCGCCGGGCGAAGAGCTGCGTCCTGAGCTCATCGTCCAACTGACCGGACGAGGACGCCCGGGTGAGCACCATTCCGCCCGCGACGGTGACCAGGAGACTGGGAATCATGGTGACCAGGCCATCGCCCACGGTGAGGATGGTATAGGTCTTCACCGCGGTCATTAGGTCGGTGCCCTGCTGCAGCACGCCGATCGCGAGGCCGGCGATGATGTTGATCGCGGTGATCAGGATGGTGGCCAGAGAGTCCCGCTGATTGAACTTGGCCGCGCCATCCATGGCGCCGTAGAACTCAGCCTCGCGCGCGATCGCCTCCCGCCGCCGGCGCGCTCCATGCTCATCGATCAGGCCGGCGTTCATGTCCGCGTCGATCGCCATCTGCTTGCCGGGGAGGGCGTCCAGCGTGAACCGTGCTGTGACCTCAGCCGTCCTGACCGCGCCATGGCTGACCACCAGAAACTGAATGGCGATCAGCGCTAGAAACAGCACGAAGCCGACCACATAGTTTCCGCCTACCACGAACTGGCCGAAGGATTCGATCATGCTGCCCGCAGCATGGGTGCCCTCATGTCCATGCAGCAAAATCCTCCGGCTGGACGCGATGTTCAGCGAAAGCCGGAACAGGGTGAGCAACAGCAGCAGGGTCGGGAATACGCTGAAGTCGACCGCACGGCGCACCTGGATCGCGGTGAGGAAGACGATGATCGAAGCGGTCATCGACGCCACCAGAAGAATGTCCAGGACGAAGCTCGGCACCGGGATCAGCATGACGAAGACCATGCTGATGGCGATGATTGGCAGCATCAGCGCGTTGCGCTTCGCCTTGGTCCATCCGTTGTGAAGTGTTGCCGCCTGCGCCATTACACCTCGCCTCCGGCAGCGGTGCGCCAGCGCGGAGCCAACCTCTTCGCCAGCTCTTCCGCTGCCTTGCGTTCTCGTGCGGCCTTCTCCACCTGCTGGCGATAAAGGAAGGCCAGGATGCCCGCGACCGCTGCGTACAACTCATAGGGGATCGGCTGTCCCTCCTCGACAGTTTTGAAGAGCGACTGCGCCAGCGGCGGATTTTCGACGATGGGAACGCCCGCCCAGCGCGCCTCTTCGCGGATCCGCAGCGCGTGCAGGTTGCGGCCTTTGGCCAGCACGGTGGGAGCAAGCATGGACTCAAAGCTGAACTCGAGCGCGACTGCATAATGGGTCGGATTGGTGACCACCACGCTGGCGCGCGACATGTCCGCCTTCACCTTCCGCCGCCGCATCGCATTCTGGATCCGCCGGATGCGTCCCTTCACCTGCGGATTGCCCATCGTCTCTTTTTGCTCGTCGCGCATCTCCTGCTTGCTCATGCGCAGCTTTTTGTTCCAGGCCATCCGTTCCACCGCGTAGTCGAGCGCGGACCATGCCACCATCACCCATGCCGCGTCCACCGCGATTCCGAAACATCCGTCGAGAGTCGCCGGCAGGCGGGCCACGCTCATCACCGGCATGGGAAGAATCAGTTTTTGCGCAGCCTTGATGCCGAGTGCGATCACGACGGCCGCGGGAAGCAGCGACTTCGCCATGCGCGTGACCGAGCGCAGGCTGAAGAGATTGCCGAGGTTGGTCACCGGGTTCAGCCGCTCGGGCTTCAGCGTCAGCGCCTCGCCGTGAATCTGCAAGCCGCCCGATTGGCCTGCCCCGGCGAGCAGTGCCGCGGCGAAGCTTGCCACCAGCACCAGGCCTACCGGAAGCAGCGCGGGGGCAAGCAGCTTCACCCCATGCTGCATCAGCGCCAGATCGAGCCCTTCCGTGCGCACCCCATCCATCCCCAGCAGGAGGCTGCGCGCGTATAAAGCGTCCCAGCCGGAGAGGAACTGCTTTGCCGATGCCCCCAGCACCAGAATGCCCGCCAACATGGAGACCGAACTGAGCAGCTCGCGGCTGTGGACGAAGTCGCCCTTCTGCCGCGCCTTCTGCTTGCGCTGCTCGGTTGCCTGTTCTGTTCCCTTCTCGCTCACGAGGCCACCAGCTTCGCTGCTTGATCCAGCAGCGCGGTAAAGTGGCGCTCAATCCAGACGGGCCATACCGCAAGCGAGCCGATCAGCACCGCGTACGACATCAGCGTCTTCAACGGAATGCTGATCACCATCACCGGCAGTTGCGGAGAGATCCTGCCGATCAGGGCCACCACGATCTCGACCGTCAGCGCCGCCGCAATCACCGGCGCCGCCAGTTGCAGCCCGGCCAGAAAGACCCCGCCGGTCATCGCCGCCAGGGTCGCGCCGGTCGCGGCCTTCATCGCGGCCTGGCCCACCGGGACCACCGCGAAGCTGCGCATGACCGCAGCCAACAGCGAGCGGTCGAGCCCCGCGCCGATCAGCACCAGAAGCCCCATCCAGTTCAGTAGTTGCCCCAGCACCGGGGTCTGGATGTTGCTGTTGGGGTCCATCAAATTCACGAGCGAGAAGCTGAACTCCATCCCGATCATCTGCCCGGCAAACATCAGCGTTTCGAGGATCAGGCTGAGGGCAAACCCGAAGGTCAGTCCAACCGCCAGCTCTCCCAATAGCGCTGCCATGTCCAGTTGAACGCGCGCGTGAGGCAGCGTCCCCACCACGGGTGCCAGCAGCACCGTCACGGCAATCACAAAGCCGGCCTTGATGCGCGGCGCGATCGCGGCGGACGAGAACATCGGCGCGAACACCATCAGCCCGCTCATCCGCACCATCACCAACACTCCGGCCGACAGGAACTGCGGCCAGTCGGCGATTTGCCGGCCGGTCAGCATCGTGGTTGCGCTCTGCATCTGCATGGTTCCCGCGTCCTATCCGCATTCCTATCCCAGATAACGGTGAAAGTCCGACCACAAGGCCACCGTGTAGCTGACCAGGCGCTCCACCAGCCACGGCATGGTCACCACGGTGATGACAAAGACCACCAGTAACCGCGGCACAATCGTCAGCGTCATCTCCTGCACGCTGGTCAGGGTCTGCAGCAGGCTGAGCAACAGGCTCACCAGGCAGGCGGCAAGCAGGATCGGCGCGCTGATCACCATCGCCTGAATCAATAGATTCCGCGCCATCTCGGCCGCCATGTCCGGTCCCATCGCTTCTCCTTGCTTCGCTGTCCCGCCAGCTTGCTGACTCGCCGCCTTAGAAGCTCTTGAGCAGCGAGCCCGCCAGCAGGTTCCATCCGTCCACCATCACAAACAGCAGGATCTTGACCGGGGTCGAGATCACCACCGGAGGCAACTGCATCATGCCGACCGACGTGGTAATGCTGGCGATGGCCAGATCCACAAGAAGAAAGGG